>ENA-OSEO01000067-OSEO01000067.1-sediment-metagenome-genome-assembly--contig:-NODE-67-length-272728-cov-6.430195_pt1 | contig 272728 bp, 228 predicted proteins | sample MGYA00237883_ERZ534232 | MGnify/ENA metagenome assembly ERZ534232
GCGGGTCACGCTATCCGGGTCCCCCGCCGCCGCCCACTTCACTGTGCCTTTTTCGGATATCATGTCCAGGCCGAACACAGCAGGCCGGCCGGGAACCAGATCGACCCCTTTGAGGACTACCCGCTGGGACATCTGTCTGGAATCCCGGTTGTCCCCCCCGAAGGGGTTGTGCTGCCGGGCGGGGTCCTCGAGCCAGGGACTGCGGCCGGCCACCGAAAAATCATGGTGCAGGGCCAGCTTGTGGTTCCCCTCGATGGATTTTCTCATGGAAAGGCCCGGGACGATCTGTTTGTCGAAGCAGGAGTACCCGTTCATGTAGTGGTGCTTGCCCTCGTGGCCGTGGACCCTCAGGTCGGCGCGCAGCAGCTCCTTGTGCACAAAAAGAGGGGTCCCAGAGGGGGTAGCCCCGATGAACGAGTGTTTGTTTTGGTCATCGCAGTCGTTGATGAAAACGGGTTCCCGTGACAATCCGGCCTCGCCCAGCGCCTGACGGGCAAAATCCGCGATGCGCTCCCCGTAGATCCTGCGGTCGTGGCTGCCGGTGGCGATGAGGACGGAGACCCTGGCGGGTTTTCCGGCTGCGATTTCCCTGAGAAGCCCCCTGGCGATCTCGAGATGCTGGCCCGCCCTGAATTCGTCCGAAAGGACCAGAGCCACCCGCCGGTCCCGGGAAAGGTTACGCAGCCTGGGGGACGCCAGGGGATTCTCCAGCGCCCTGGAAATGGCATCTGCCACGTCAGGATTGCCTCCCTCCTCCGGCTGCCGGGGGGAGATGACGGGTCCCGCCAGGTCAGCAGTGGGAATGGAGAAACGGATCCGGTTCTTCCCATAGGCAAGGGATAATTCGGTCAGGGCCATTTCCAGGCCTCCGCGGAGAAGAAAATAACTGTTTTTCATCATAGCATATGTAACAGGATGTATTCCCGGATTTTACCGAACCTCTTTCTCGTTAATTCGAAAAGCATTTTCTCACATCATCCGATTTTCCCGGATATCCCGGCCTCTGGAACATCCATGACATCGGCCCCAGGTGATCGTCCGGCCATGAAATTACCGGAATTTACCTGGCGCCGGGAACTTCAATTTCCCAAGAGACACTCGGCATCCGTAAAAATTTATCCGGATGGGGCCTTTTTCCTCCGCAATCCCTTTCGAGGAGGGGAAGGCAGAAAAAATCATTAAAAAAGCCCCCCCTCGAGAGGGGGGGCGCCTGAAAACCAGGAACATTCCTTCAGGGACTGGAAAAACCCCTGTTAAACTAAGGCGTTGGAGCATCAGATGGAAGCAGCACGGCATCGATCACGTGTATGACCCCGTTGGAGCAAAGGATGTCCGTCTGGATCACCTCGGCGGGGCTGGCCCCGCCTTCGTTGAGGACAAGGACTGGTCCAGCCAAAACATCAAAGGCCAGATCATCCCCGTTGAGCATGGTCACCGAACTGCCGTCCAGGGCGAGGGCCGCGTCCTCCAGGACCGATCCGCCGTAAACGTGGTAGGTGAGGATGTCGACGAGGGCCGTCTGGCTGTCCAGGATGGCCGAAAGGGTGCTGGCCCCGATGGCGTCGAAGGCGGCATCGATGGGGGCAAACACCGTAAAGGGCCCGGGACCGGCAAGGTCATCGTCAAGCCCGGCGATTACCAAAGCTGCCACGAGGGTGTCGAACTCCGAACTGGCGCTGGCGGTCTGGACGATATCCAGAGGGGCATCTTCGGGAAGCAGCACGGCGTCGATCGCGTGGATCACCCCGTTGTCGGCCTCGATGTCCGTGTCGACCACCACGGCGGTTTCGTTGAGCATCACGTTACCGTCGTCGTCAACCGACACCGCGATGTCTTCGCCCTGGACGCTGGTCAGCGTCTCGGCTTCCGCGACGTCGGCGGCCATCAGCACACCTTCGACCACGTGGTACGACAGGATCGCATTCATCAGGTCCGGATCGGCCATCAGGGCACCGACCAGCTCGGTATCGGCGGTCAGGGCCGCCAGGGCGTCGTCGGTGGGCGCGAAGATGGTGAACGGCCCTTCACCGGCCAGCATCTGGTCGAGGCCCGCCATGCCAGCGACGGTTAGCAGCGTGCCAAAGCGGCCATCGGCGCCCGCAACCGACACGAGGTCGTTGGCCTCGACGGCTTCCTCAGCCGGTTCGTCAGCGGCCTCTTCTTCGGCGGGTTCTTCAGCTTCTTCTTCAGCCGGTTCCTCGGCGGCTTCTTCCTCAGCGGCTTCCTCGGTGGCGACCTCGACAGGCTCCTCTTCGGCAGCCACGCCATAGCCGGTGGCGATCGAGCCATCGGCCAGCCCGGCGGCGATCTCTTCGATCTCGGCCTTGACCTCGTCAGGGACCTGGTCGGCCAGGTCGTGGTAGGGGGCGAGGGCGGCGTCGCCGAAGAAGTTGCCCGCCGGGACGGCGTCATCGGCGATGGACATGATGATGTCGGCCACGCCCTTGTCCAGCAGCTTCATGGCGCTGGAGACGAGGCAGGGATGCGCTTCGGGGACGGTCAGCCACTGGTCGGTGTCGACGCCGATGCAGAAGGGCGGCGGGCCGTCGGCGGTCACGGCGTTGGCGACCTCGATGAGGGCGCCGTTGCCGGTCTTGCCGCCCGCGCCGAAGATGACGTCGGCGTTCTGGTCAAGCGCCTGCTTGGCGGTGGTGGCGCCCCACTCGGGGTCGGTGAACGCCTGGTCGATGGCGCCAGGATGGTAGGTCGAGATGATGGTGATGTCCGAGTGGATGTAACGCGCACCGGCTTCGTAGCCTTCCTTGAAGGCGACCACCGGCGGCACCTGGTCGGTGCCCAGCACGGCGGCGATGGTGCCGGTCTCGGTCAGGCGGGCGGCCAGCGCACCGGCCAGGAAGCCGGACTGGTCCTCGTTGAAGACCAGACCCACCACGTTCTCGACGGTCTCAGCCTGGAACTGGTCGACGCCCAGGAAGATGACATCGGGGTAGATGGTGGCGGCTTCGAGGGTCGCCGGGCCGAGGGCGAAGCCGACGGTCACGATGATGTCGTAGCCCTGCTCGGCGAACTCGGCGATGTTGTTGGCGTAGTCGGCGGAGTCCTGCGTCTCGATGTAGTTGACGGTCGCCCCGCACGCCTCAGCCGCCAGCACGCCTTCCCACGAGCTCTGGTTGAAGCTCTTGTCGTTGATCTGGCCCACGTCCGTGATCAGGCCGATCGTGTAGTCGCCCAGGTCGTACAGCTCGCAGTCGATCAGACCCTCGGGGGCCACGATCTCTTCGGCGGCCTCTTCAGCCGGCTCCTCGGCCATGGCGACCTCAGCCGGTTCTTCGGTTTCCTCGGCTACCGGCTCTTCGGTTGGTTCCTCGGCGGCTTCCTCGGTCGGCTCGGCCATGGCGACCTCAGCCGGCTCTTCGGTTTCCTCGGCTACCGACTCTTCAGTCGGTTCCTCGGCGGCTTCCTCGGTCGGCTCGGCAGCAGCCTCTTCGGTTGGCTCGGCCTCGGCTTCTTCAGCCGGTTCCTCGGTTTCCTCGGCTACGGCCTCTTCAGTCGGCTCGGCAGCAGCCTCTTCGGTTGGCTCCGGAGTTGGCTCAGGCGTGGGCTCTTCGGTTGGTTCCTCGGTTGCGGCGACGGTCGGAGGTGGTGTGGGTTCTTCGTCGTCGTCGTCATCGCCACAGGCAGATAGAGCTAACACGGCGATCAGGGCTAGTACCAGGAGTAGCCCGATCAGACGTCTCTTCTTAAACATGGATTCTATTCTCCTCACTATGGTTCTTTGAAGCGGACGCAACAGGTTCTTTATTGAATCGGTGACAGACCAGATACGCTGGTATGGTTAATATAATACACCGGACTGCCGATTTCTTGTAAAATTCATTCTATGTGCAATCTGTATAATGTTTGGCGCGCACCCGGCGAAACCGCCGTTGAAATGCGCTGGCTTTGTGATATACTAGCGGCGTCAGGGCGTGTAGCTCAATGGTAGAGCAGTGGCCTTTTAAGCCATTGGTTGGGGGTTCGAGTCCCTCCACGCTCAATCGGGTGACAATCACGGGGGGCGATCCACGGCTGCGGACGGGTCGCTCTTTTTGTTTGGAGAGTCTGGTATGCAACGACGCGCCATCACGCTGAGCACGATCATCCTGGCGGCGGTAGTGGGCTGGCTGGCGGCGGCGCCCGCCGGGCACGGCCAGGGCCCGCTCCCGGAGGTGTTCGCCGAGGCGATAGGGCAGGCCAACTTGCGCCAGGGTCCCGGCATCGAGTACCCGCTCGTGGGCGAGATCGGCGCCGGGGCACGCTACCGCGTGCTGGCCCGGCACAGCCAGGTACCCTGGCTGCAGCTCGATGTCCCCGCCATCGCGGGCGCGGTGTGGGTCTACGCGGACCTGGTTACCATCACCGGCGACCTGGCCCAGGTGCCAGCGTCCAACGATTTCCCCCCGGTGGAAACGCCCCACGCCCTGGTCACGCCTGTTCAGGACGTCTCGCCCGAGCCCACTGTGACCGCGCTGCTGCCCACCGCCACGCCGACCGCTGCCGGGCCGGTGGCGACCACTCTCGGCGATGCGAACGTGCGCTTCGGCCCCGGCACCGAGTACCCGGCTATCATCGAGGTGCCCGCCGGGACGCGCTTCCGGGTGGTGGAGCTGCACACGCTGGTGCCCTGGGTGCGCGTGGCCCTGGCGGATGCTGCGGATGCCGTAGTCGAAACCGGCTGGATCTTCCGCGAGATCGTGGAGATCGAGGGGGACATTAGCCAGGTGCCGATGACCAACGCGATCCAGTTCGGCTACCCCACCCTCACGCCCACGCCGCAGACCGTCATCGTCAACGGCGCGCCGTGGCGGGACGCGGCGGCGGCTCCGGGCGAGCTGGCCGAAACGCTCGGCAAGGCCATGCACGAGTACCTGCTGCAGGAGGGGTACGCGCCCTATACCGACCAGTTCGGATCGGTGTTCGTGCTCGACCTGACGACCGGCGACACGTTCACGCTCAATGACGGCGTGGCGTTCAGCGGCATGAGCCTGACCAAAATCCCGATCCTGGTCACTTACTTCCAGCGCCACGACGGGCCGCTGACCGCGGACGAGGCGTTCCTGGTGGCGGATACCATGATGTGCAGTGAGAATATCACCACCAACCAGCTCCTCGACCAGATCGGGGACGGCGACCCATATCGCGGCGCGCAGCGCGTGACGGCCCTCATGCAGAGCCTGGACCTGCGCGGCACGTTCATCCTGCGCCCTTACGTGATCCGCGACGACGAGCCTACGATCGACGTGGGCACGATCACCACCGGCGCGGACCAGAGCAGCGCCCGTCCCGATCGCTTTAACCAGATGCTCCCGCGGGACCTGGGCTGGCTGCTGGCGGGGATTTACCAGTGCGCCGCCAACGAAACCGGCCTGTTGATGGAGCGCTATCCCAACGATTTCGACGCGCACGAGTGCCGCCAGATGCTCTACGCGATGGACGCCAACGTGATCAACGTCTTCACCGAAGCCGGGGTGCCGCCAGGGACGCCCGTGCTGCACAAACACGGCTGGATCGAGGACTCGCACGGCGACGCCGCGATCGTGCTCGGCCCGGATACGGCCTACGTGTTCGTCGCCGCGCTGTACGGCGAAGACTGGCTCGAGTTCGAGTTCTCCTCGCCGGTGATGGCCGAGCTGTCGCGGATGGCGTGGAACGCGCTCAACCCGTCCGCGCCGGTCGACGCGACCAACATCGGCGTCGTGCCGGACCTGTGCGATCCGCGCAGCGACCCGGTGATGACGGCGCTGCTGTCGGATAGCCTGCCCATGATCGGGCGCTGAGCGCGCTTGTCGGGGGGGACATGCAGATTCTGCTGGTCGAGCCTTACGACACCGGATCGCACGGCGTATGGATGCGCGGCTACCAGGCGCACAGCGCCCACGACGTCCGCATCCTGAGCCTGGAGGGCCAGTTCTGGCAGTGGCGCATGCAGGGCGGCGCGGTGGCGCTGGCGGAGCGGTTCCGCGCGCTGGACCACCCGCCGGACCTGATCGTCGCGGCGGACATGCTCGACCTGACGACGTTCCTGGCGCTCACCCGCCCGCTGACGGCGCGCATCCCCGCCGCGATCTACTTCCACGAGAACCAGCTCACCTATCCGACCGGCCCGCGCCAGAAGCTGCAGGAGCATTACGCGTTCATCAACTTCGCCAGCGCGCTGGCAGCGGACGCCGTGTTTTTCAACAGCGCCTTTCACCGCGACGCCTTTTTCGAGGAGCTGCCGCGCCTGCTCAAGCACTATCCCGATCACAACGGTCTGCACACCGTCGCGCCGCTGAGGGCGCGCAGCCACGTGCTGCCGGTGGGGCTCGACTTGCAGCGCTACGACGCACACCGCTCCGCCGCCCCGCGCGACCCGTCCCGCCCGCCGCTGATCGTCTGGAATCACCGCTGGGAATACGACAAGAACCCCGCGGCGTTCTTCGCCGCGCTCTACCGGCTGGCGGAGCAAGGACTCCCGTTCGAGGTGGCGCTGCTGGGCGAGAACGTGCGCCAGGACCCGGTCGAGTTCGAGGAGGCGCGGCGGCGGCTGGGGGCGCGCGTGGTCCGGTTCGGCTACGTCGAGTCGTTCGCGGCGTATGCGCGCCTGCTGTGGGAAGCGGACCTCGTCGTCAGCACGGCCAACCAGGACTTTTTCGGGATCAGCGTGGTGGAAGCGATCTACTGCGGCTGCTGGCCGGTGCTGCCCGCTCGCCTGAACTACCCGGCGCTGGTGCCCCCGGCGCTGCATCCCCGGACGATCTACAGGGGACGGGCGGGGCTGACGAACTGCCTGCGCGCCCACCTGACCGATCTCCAACCCGCGCCGCCCGCGCTGCGCGAGCACGTCGCCGGTTTCGACTGGCGGGCGCTCGCCCCGCAGTATGACGCGGCCTTCGAGGCAGTCGTCGCGGGCGGTTAGGGCACCCACGCCGGCAGGAAGGCATTGTCCGCGACCTGCTCCATCGCGCCCGTCTTCACGTCCACCGTCCAGATCTCGGGCCGCGCGCCCGGCCCGCCCAGCGAAAACCGCTGGAAGACGATCCGCCGCCCGGATGCGTCCCAACGCATGGCGCTGTGGTTGTACGCCGGGTCGACGACCAGCGGCTCGGCCTCGCCCGTGTCCGGATCGAGCAGGTAGATCTGCTTGCCGTTGGTGTAGCGCCCGTCCAGGTAGCGCCGCGCGACGGCCAGCCGCGATCCGTCCGGCGACCAAACCGCGCCGCTGTCCTCGACCGGCGTGTCGTCGCCGCCGCTGATCGACCGGCGCGAGAGCGTATCCAGGTCCGCCATTTCGAGGTGCGTGTAGAACTGCTGGCCGATCAGGCCGCGGGCCAGCACCGGGTAGACCAACCGGCGCCCATCCGGCGAGAACTGGCCGACCACGCCCTGCGCGGTTTCGATCACGGCGTCGGTGTTGGCCTCGTAATCGTGGACGCGAATGCCGGACACGGTCGCATCGAAGACGGCGATGCGGCGGCCATCCGGCGACCAGGTCGGCTCGGTGCCGAGAATCTGCGAGTCGGCGAACAACAGGCGCGTGTCGAGCGTCGCCACGTCCACGACCCACACCCGGCTGGGGCTGAGGCCCATATCGAGGCCGGTGTTGAACTCCTCGCGCTGGTAGGCGATCTGCGTGCCGTCCGGCTTCCAGGCCGGGGCGTGACACAGCGCGTCGATGCACTGCGTGAGCTGGCGGTCGGCGTTGTTCAGCAGGTCGCGCAGCCAGAGATCGACGGTGCCGTCCGGGTTGTAGCGCGAATAGGCGATCTGGTTCCCGTTGGGGCTGATGGCGAAATCCTCGACGCCGTGCTCGGCGGTGGTGAGCTGGAACGTGTCGCCGGTTTGCAGATCGGTCATGAGCACGTTGCGCTGGTAGGCGTCGGACGGGGCGAGAAAGGCCGCGCGGGGGAGCTGCACGTCGAAGGTCCACGTCAGATCGTCCTTGAGCGCGGCGTCGCGCCGGGCGGCCTGGGCGCCGGCCTCGATGGTGACGGTATAGGTCTGCCCGGCGGCGAACGGCTGGCGCGGCGTGAAGATCAGCGTGTGTTGCCCGGTCCACGAAAAATCGCCCGTGATGTCCGGCGCGATGCGAAACCGTGCTTCGACCGAGTCCGCCGCCATATCGTCCGAGAAGCGGACGCGCACCGGCTGCGACCCGTTCACGGAACCCGCCGGCCCGTAGCCGTTCTCGGCCACGTACACGCCGATCTGGTCGCCCGCCAGCACGACGCCCGCGAGGGCCGCGATCAACGCGGCGACGACCGCGCCAACGATCAGGTCGAAGCGGTCCAGGTCCAGCGCGCGGAGCCAGCCTCGCAGGCGGGATGAAATCTCAGGCATGGGGCCAGCCTCGCCGCTCACGGGTACAGGTACGGGTGGGCGGGGCGCTCGACGGGCCGGACGCCGTCCTCGCCCGGGTACGCCACCAGGACCGGGACCGGCTCGCCGTCGATGGGCCGCAGCGCGAACGTGCCCCGCACGCGGACCCATTCATCGGCTTTCAGGTCCGCCGCGCCGGGCCATTCCACCGTCAGGCCGATGGCCTGCGCGTCAGCCACGCAGCAGCTCATCACGAAGCGCGCCACCAGGAAATGGGTCGCGTCGTCCAGCGCCGGATCGCGGTAGACGAAGCCGGTCACGTCAGCTGCCTGCCCGTCGAACGCGGCGCGATCGGCCTCCAGGCTGAACGCGCGCAGCCATTCCAGCACGTTGCGATCCAGCGGATCGGTCCCGACGCGCTGGCTGGGCGCGGCGCTGATGTTCCCCAGATCGCTGGCGATGGCGCCCTCGATGGCGCGGCTGTCCAGCGGCGCGGACGGGACCAGCACGCCAAAGGCGACCGGCAGCGCCACGATCCCCAGGCCGATCCAGGCGCGCGCGCCGCCCCGGTGATCGTGCGCGTGATCGTGGTGGACGTGATCGTGGTCGTGCTCGTGCGCATCCTGCCGTCCGCGGAGCAGCGCGAAGGCGCGCATGGCGGCCAGGACCAGCAGCAGGCCCGCCGCGATCCACGACAGCCAGATGAACTTGGCGGCGATGTAATTGGTGATGTTGCCGCTGACCAGGTTGGCGGTGAAGTACAGCCCGGTTCCCGCCAGGATGATCACCTGGGCCCAGCTCTGCCGGTTCGACATGGCGACCTCCGTCAAAATCTCACGTTCAGGTTGACCCAGATCGCGATCAGGGTCGTCATCAGGAAGGGCAGCAGGATCAGGTAGAGCACGACGCGCCGCCGGAATACGCCCAGGAACATCAGCGTGCTCTTGACGTCCACCATCGGGCCGAAGGTCAGGAAGCCGAGAATCGAGCCGAGGGTGAACGTGTTGGCGAAGTCGAGCGCGACGAAGGCGTCCGCCGTGCTGCAGATCGACAGGATAAAGGCCAGCGCCTGCATGACGAATACCGAGTTGACCGGGTTGGTCGCCAGCGCTTCGAGTTGCCCCTGCGTGATCACGACGCGCAGCCCCGCTGCCAGCATCGAGCCGAGGATCAGGTAGCGGCCCATCTCGAAGAATTCCTCGGCGGCCAGCGACAGCGCATGGCGCAGGCCGGGGATCAGCGCCATCCGGCCCGACCGCGCTGCGGCGGTGGGGGCGAGTGCGAGGGCAGGCGCCGTGCTCGCCGGGGCCAGCACCAGCCCGCCCGGCAGTGCACCCAACGCCGGCTCCGGCCCGCGGGCGACGGCCAGGGCAGCGGGCGCGGGCGGTGCCGCCGGACGATTCCGGGCCGGGACGCGCCCCGGATCGCGCAGCAGGCGATCCGTGCGGGTTTGCAGGCCGAACAGCAGCCCGATCAGCACGGCGACGACCAGCGCCACGGCCACGCGCAGGTACACGATCTCGACCGCCCGCGCGTGAAACGCGGCGTAGGTGCTGGCAATCACGATCGGGTTGACGACCGGCGACGCCAGCAGGAACGCGATCCCGACCGGCAGCGGCAGCCCCTTGCGATACAGCCGCCGCGTGACCGGCACCACGCCGCACTCGCAGACCGGGAAGGCGAAGCCCATCATGCCCCCGGCGAGAGTCGCCAGCACCGGGTGGCGCGGCAGCACGCGCATCAGGTCATCGTGGCTGATGAACGCTTCGATCAGCCCGGATGTGACCGTGCCCAGCAGCAAAAACGGCGCGGCCTCGATGAATATCCCCAGGAACCGCGTGCTGAAGACGGTGAGCGTGTCGGCGAATTCCAAACCGTGTCCCTCGATGGTGTGCGATCGCGGCGATTATAGCGGGTCCCGCGCGGGGAGTCAGATAAGGATTTGATTAATGCGAAAAACGCGGGCAACCGTTCGAGGTCGCCCGCGTGGGGATGGCCTGAGATCCGGCGTGATCAATGCGCCGCGGCTCTTTCCTCCGGAGACTCCTTCGGGTTCGGCAGCAGCAGCGAGCTGAGCGCGCCCAGCCCCACGAAGATCGCGGCGGCCAGCGCCGCGGTGGACATGCCCTCGGACCGCGCAGCTTCCACGATCGCGCCCAACTCCCGGCCCTCGGCGCGCAGCGCGTCGGCGGATGGCATGCCGGGCGGCGCGCCCGCTGCCGGATTGCCCTCGTTCCCCTGGGGCGGTGCGTCCCCCGCGCCGGGGTGGGCGGGTGTCTCGCCCCCTGCCGCACCCGCGGGCATCCCGCCCATGCCCGGCGGCATGCTTTCGACCATCATCGCCTCGAAGTCGAAATTGACCGGCTGCTTCGCCATTTCCAGGAAGACGTTCTGCATGGCGAGTACCTGGGGCGACAGGTCGCTCGCCTGGAATTCGTCGTCGAGGTTGTGCTCGATCGACGTGGTGAGCACCGTCCCGATGATCGCGATGCCGAGCGCCGCGCCGACCTGCCGGATCGTGCTGTTGCCGCCGGACGCGATCCCCGACTTGTCCGGCGGGATGTCGTACAGGACGAGGTTGGTCAGTTGGGCGATTGCCAGCCCCAGCCCCAGCCCGTACACGCCGAGCATGAGCGCCACGCTCCGGACCCGCACGTCCGGCGTGATGATGATGCTCAGGATGAGCAGGGCGATCACCTCGACCACCATGCCGGTCGTGACGATCCATTTTGGGCCCAGCCGCTGCGAGAAAGCCCCGGCCAGCGGCGCGGCTACGAAGGCCAGCGCGGCCAGCGGCAGCAGCGCGACGCCGGTATCGAACGCAGTGAGGCCCTTGGTGCCCTGCAAGAACAGGGTGATGGCGAACAGGATCCCGATCTCGCCCAGGTTGACGATCAGGCCTGTGATCATGCCATAGCGGAAGCTGCGGAACCGCAGCAGACTGAACTCGAACAGCGGCTCGCTGCCCCGGCGCTCCAGCCGCCGCTCGTACCAGGTGAAGATCGCGAGCAGAATCGCGCCCACCAGGATCGACACCGGCACGATCGAAATGCTCTGCGACGGCCACTCCCAACCGGAAACGGCGAACACCTCATCCGGCTTCCACCAGCCGTAGGTCTGCCCCTCGATGATGCCGAACACCACCGCGGCCAATCCGAGCCCGCCGACCACGGTGCCCAGGACGTCGAAGTAGTGCTTCGTGTGCTCGTCGCGCGATTCGCGGATGGCCCACAGGCTGCCGAAAAAGGCGACGACCACGACCGGAATATTGATGTAGAACGCCCAGCGCCACGAGCCGAATTCATCGACCAGCCACGTGGCGTTGTCGATCACCCAGCCGCCCAGCAGCGGCCCCAGCGCCGCCGCGACGCCTGCCGTCGCGCCCCACACGCCGAACGCGATCCCGCGCTCTTTGCCCCGGAACGTCGTGGTGACGATCGAGAGCGTGCTGGGGCTGAGGATGCCCGCGCCGATGCCTTGCAGCGCCCGCATGGCGATCAGCATGGTGATCGACGACGACGCGCCGACCAGGGCCGACCCCAGGCCGAACAGCACCACGCCGATCAGGAACAGCAGGCGCCGCCCGTATTGGTCGCCGATTTTGCCCCACAGGATGAGCGTGGCCGCGTACACCAGCGAGTAAATCGTGTTGACCCATTCCGCGTCGCGGAAACTGGCGTCGAAGTTGCGCACGATGGACGGGATGGCGACGTTGACGATCGTGCCGTCCATGATGACCAGCATCAGGCTCAGGCTCAGGATCAGCAGGGCATACCAGCGCCGCCGGTGATACGCGGAGCCATGCCGGGGCAGGTTTTCGGGGAAGGCGCTATCCGTTGGCATCGGAATGCTCTCTCCTGGTGATGGGCGTATCAATCCGGTCCGGCGGGCCGGATGGCGCGCTCGAAAAGCAGTACCATCTGGTCGATCTGCGCCTCGTGGGGCAGCCGGCCTTCCTGGAGGGCCGGCGTCTGGTACCGGCCCGGCGCCACCCGGCTGAGCGCCAGCATCGCCAGGATGATCGTGTGCGCGTCGAGGTCGGGCGCGATGCTGCCATCCGCCTGCCCCTGGCGGATGATGCGCGCCAGCTCGGCGATGATCTGGTCGTGCCGCGCGATCAGGTGCGGATTGCTGCGGAAAACGGGCAGCGCTTCGTCTTCGCCCAGGCTCACCAGGCCGCGCAGCGGCGTGATGTGCCCCTCGTAGATGGTGCGCATGATGTGCTTGAGCTGCTCGACCGGCGGCTGGTCCGCGATGGCGTCGAGCGTGGCAATGAAGGCGTCCTCGTGACGCGCCATCAGCTCGACCAGCATGGCGTCTTTGCTCTCGAAATGCTGGTACAGCGTGGCCTTGGAGATGCCGACTCGATCGGCCAGGTCGTCCATCGTCACGTTGGAGAAGCCGCGCTCGCCGGAGAGCTGCTCCAGCGCTTCGAGGATCGCGGCGTGACGGGCATCCCATTGTTTTTGTTGATAGCGTCCGCGTGGCAAGCTGTCCGTCCTTCAACTAAAAAACCGTACAGTATAGAATAAAACTGAACAGTTTAATTGTCAACTTGAGGGTTTGCCCGGCGCGCTGCCGTTGCGGAGCGGGTGCGCTATACTTGTCCGGAGTGCGGACGCAATAGCTGACAATAAAGGATTGGACTTCATGACGGATTACCAGTTTCCCGCCGGTTTTGTATGGGGATCGGCAACGGCCAGCTATCAGATCGAAGGGGCCGCGCGCGAAGATGGCCGCGGCGAATCGATCTGGGATCGCTTTTCTCACACGCCGGGCAAGGTGGCGAACGGCGATACGGGCGACGTGGCCGCCGACCACTACCACCGCTACCAGGAAGACGTCGCCCTGATGAAGACGCTGGGCCTCAAGGCATATCGCTTCTCGATCGCCTGGCCGCGCATCTTGCCGGACGGCGTGGGCCCGATCAACGAGGCCGGGCTGGCGTTTTACGACCGGCTGGTCGATGAGCTGCTCGAAGCGGACATCGCGCCCTATGTCACGCTCTACCATTGGGACCTGCCGCAGGCCCTGCAAGACCGCCAGGGCGGCTGGCTGTCGCGGGCCATCGTCGAGCAGTTCGTCCACTACGCGGACGTCGTCTCGCGCCGCCTGGGCGACCGCGTGCGCTATTGGACCACCTTCAACGAGCCGCGCATCTTCGTCACGCACGGCTACATGAACGGCCAGCACGCGCCCGGCCTGACGGACGAGGCCAGCGGCCCGCAGGCGGCGCATCACGTCCTGGTGGCGCACGGCATGGCCGTGCCCGTCCTGCGCCAGAACGCCGGGCCGGATGCCCAGGTGGGCATCGTGTACGCGCTCAACCCGGTCGAGGCGGCGAGCGACAACCCTGAAGTGATGGCCCGCCAGCGGGTGCTGGATGCCCAGGTGAACCGGTGGTTCGTCGAGCCGGTGCTGCTGGGCAGCTATCCCGACGAGCTGGCCGACGCGCCGGGCTTCTCGGCGCTGGTCGTCGAGCCGGGCGATATGGACCTGATCCGCACCCCGGTGGATTTCGTCGGCGCGAATTACTATTCGCGGATCATCGTCGGCAACCCCCAGGCGCAGAGCGCGCTGCCCGATCTCGAAGACAGCGAGGTCGAAGCGGCGGAATACACCGCGATGGGCTGGGAGATCTATCCCCAGGGCCTGTACAACACGCTCAAGCGGCTGCACGATCGCTACCACCCGCCGGCGATCTACGTCACCGAAAACGGCGCGGCCTTCGACGACGCGATCGCGCCCGATGGCCGGGTGCACGACGAGCGGCGCGTGGCCTACCTGCGCGATCATTTCCGCATGGCGTGGCAGGCGATCCAGGATGGCGTGCCGCTGCGCGGGTATTTCGTGTGGAGCCTGATGGACAACTTCGAGTGGGCGCACGGCTTCGACAAGCGTTTCGGCATCGTCTACGTGGACTACCCGACCGGCGAGCGGACCGTCAAGGACAGCGCCTATTTCTACCAGCAGGTCATCGCGCGCAACGGCCTGCCCGGCTAGCCGTACAGAGAGATAGGCGATCCAGGTGGGGAGGTTACCGACGGGGGATTGGTGATCTCCCCACAATTGTACTATGCTGGAAGTATAGCGAAACAACGTGTGGCGAATGGCGGCGAACTGCCAGGATGGATTAGCACAAAAGTTCTATTGTGATATAATCTGGGTCACATCATCCCATCGCCCTGTACGGTAACGTTTTACAAACAGGTGACACTCATGGCTAAACTGCGCCCATGGCGTAAGGATGATAGCAACGACAAACCCCAGGGTTCCGGAAGCAGCCCTTACCGTTCTTTCCGCGATCGCGATGACGCGGAGAGCGATGACTGGCTGTCTTCGCTGGACCGTGGGGCGCGTTCGCCTGCCTCATCGGGGAGTCGCAGCACGGGCGGCGGCCCGTTTGGCCGCCCCGCGACGGGGCGCCCCCAGCCCCGCGCCGAGCAGGACAAAGGCGGCGGGCGTTTCTCCTTGCGCAAAGGTGGCGATAAAGACGACAAGCCCAAAAAAGAGAGCGGGGGCGGGCTGTTTCGCCGCAACAAGGACAAAGACAGCAAAGCACCCAACACCGGCCCGACTCGCCGCCCGTCAGGCGGCAGCCAGCGCCCCGCCGACAAAGAGAAAAAAGGCGGGCTGGGACGTTTTCTACCCAAGCCCGGCGGCAAGAAAGACGAGCCTTCGTCGCGCAGCCCCTTCATTGGCGGAGGCCGGTCCGATGCGCCCGGCGACCGGTTGGGAAGCCCCGTCTCGCCCAACCGCGAGCGCCTGATGCGGAGCGGCAGCTCGCCCAGTGAATCGCCTGGTATGCGGCGCTCGCCGTTCGGCAGCGCAAGCGACGATGACGACGACGATATCCGCCCGGGCGGGTATGGCGATCGGGATCGCTCGCTTGGCGGCTCGCGCCCGTCTTCGTTTGGCGGATCGCGGCCCGGCAGCCTGAGCGATCGGGACCGGCCCGGCACTGGCTCGCGACCCGGCAGCCTGAGCGATCGGGACCGGCCCGGCACCGGCTCGCGGCCCAGCGCCCTGGGTGACCGTGACCGGCCATTCGGCAGCACGCGCACCGGGGACGTGGGCGACCGCTCGCCGGTCGGCGCGCGACCGGGCGGCCTGGGCGATCGCGATCGGACGCCGGGCGCACCTGCGCGGCCCGGACAGGCCGGCGGCCCGGATCGAACCGGCGCGCCGTCGCGCACGGGGTCGCGCCCCGGGGTGCCAGGGGCACCCGCGCGGCCCGGCCTGTCTGGCGCCGATTCCGGTGGAAAAAAAGGCAAGGACAAGAAGAAGGAAGGCGGCAAATCCCCGCTCGGCTTCTTGAAGCGCGGCGGCAAGGATAAGGACAAAGGAAAGGACGCGGGCCGCAGGCAGTCGCGCAGCGCCGCCCGTCCCCAGGAGGCATCCGCCCGTGGGCGCAAGCCCAGCGCGACCCCCCGCGCGCAGAGCCGCGCCCGTCCGCTGCCCGAAACCCAGAAGAAAAGCGCGCTGAGCGTCGAGCAGGGCCTCGATTTCGACCGCAAGATCGACATGATCGGCGTGGCGCTGGTGGCGTTCTCGCTGGTGACCTTCTTCGCCGTGATCCCGTCGATGTCGCTGGGCGTGCTGCCGCCGCCCGAAGGCGGCCTGACCGGCACCATCGACAACCTGCTGTCGCAGTTGTTCGGCTGGGGCAAGATCGTGCTGCCCATCGCGGGCTTCGGCGTTGGCGTGTGGCTGATGGTGCAGAGCTTCGAGGCGACCGGCATCGAGCTGGACTATTTTCGCATCATCGGGATGCTCGCGCTGTTCGCGTGCGGCCTCACCTGGGTTCACATGATCGAGCTGGTGGACGATCCCGCGCCCACCGTCGAGGCTTTCCGCCCGATCTCGTATGCGGCGGCGATCGACGAGGGGCACGGGGGCGGCTGGTTCGGGCATACGTTTTACGTCTTTCTGCTGAGCCAGCTCGGCGATTATGGGACGCTGTCCGTGCTGGTGGCGTGGCTGGTGGTCGGCCTGATGCTGACGTTCGACGTGTCGGTGGTCGAGTTGGGGCGCTACCTGGTGACGGCGTTCACGCTGGTGGGTGTGAGTGTGGGCCGCGAGGAGCGCGCCGAGAAACGCGCCGCGCGTGAGGCGGCGAAGGCCGAGAAAATGGCCGCGACGCGTCCCGGCGAAACGCCCGCCGAAGGGGCCAGCGCCCCGCGCCAGATTCCGCTGGCGGCGGCAGCGAGTGCGGGGACGCCCGGCACGCCAGCCGGCGCCAGCACGGACGAGTCCGCGCCGCGCCGCGGCCCGCGCATCAACCGGCGAGCGGGCGCTGAGGACGGCGAATCCGGTGACGCCGCCGAGGCTGTGGCCGGGATGGCCGCTGCGGGATTGGCCGCCGCCGGGACGGAGAGCGGCGACAGCGGCACGGATGCCGAGTCGCGCCAGCCGGCGCGCCGCCGTCTGCCTCACCTGCGCCGGGGCAAATCCGCCGCTGAGGGCGAGCCTTCGCCGGACGCTGAAGGCGAGACGGACGGCGAGAAGAAGCGGTTTGGCTTCCTGCGCCGCCGGGGCAAAGATGCCGAAGGCGACCAGCCCGAAGCCGCCAGCGCCGAGGCAACGCCTGCCGGTCGCGCCGGCGGGCCGGGCCGGGATTCGGGCGAGGCCGAGCCTGCCCCGGCGGGTGAGTCCGGCGATCTGCCGGGCATCCCGGTGCCGCCGGCCCGCGAGGGAGACGCGCCATCGCGCCCCGGCCCCGGACACGATCTCGCCCGGCGCGAGCGCGCTTTTGGTTTCCCCGACCGCCCCCGCGATGAGAGCGGCGAAACGCCTGCGTCTGCGGATTCTGCCGCTGCCGGTGACGTCAAGTCGGATGCCGCCGGGGAATCCGGGCCGGACGCGGGGCCGTCGCGCCTGGGGCGTTTTCTGCCAGGGGCGCGTGCCCGCGCCGAACAGGCCGCCGCGCCGGAAGAACCGGACACCACCCCTGACGCCGCCGGTTCGGACGTGCCGGAGACTCCCGCCGCCAAAGCGGACGACTCCGGCGAGGAGGGCGCTCCTGCCCGCGAGCGGCCCGGGCCGTTTGGCTCGCCGCTGCGGCGCATGACCCCCGAGGCGCGGCGCGGCTTGGCCTCAACCACGGCGCGGGAAGACGAGCCCGACGATGAGCCTGACGACGAGGCCGGCGAGCCGCCGGCGGATCGGGATGAGCGCGCGCCCGCCGTGCCCTCGCGCGCGCCGGTGAGGCCGCTGGTGCGATCCGGGCTGGCCCCGTTGGACGCGATCAAGCCGCGCGACGCGAATGACGCAAATGACGTGGATGACGAAGATGCCGGGCGCGGCGACGTCCCAGCCGGTGGGCGGTCCGCGTCGCCGGTGGTGTCGCCGCTGCGGATGGGATTGGCCGGGGCCGCCGCGGCTGCCGGAGCGATCGCGGCGGGCGCTGGCCGCGACCAGGACGATGAGCGCGAGGCCGATCCCCGCGCGAAACGGGGCGCCGCCGCGGACCTTCCCGATGAAGACGACGGCGAAGACGAGGAACCCGTCCGGCGGCCCTTGATTGGCGTGCCGCGTCCCGGCGCATTGGGCGAGCGTCGCGTGCCCCCGCCCGGCGTCAGGCCATCGCGCCCCGCGCCGGACCCCGCCGAAGACGCGACGGCACCGGCTGAAACTGCCGCCGCGCCTGACAGTGAAGACGAGGGCGAGGACGAGGAGATCGGCACGGTGCGCGCCGATCAGGGCGCGACGGTCCCGCAGGAGCGGCCCGGCGACGAAAAGACCCAGCCGGCGACTCCGCCCGCGGAACGGGAACGACCCGCCCCGCGCCAGGCCCAGGCCGCGGAACAGCCCGCGCCCGACGAGGACACGGCTCCCGCGCCCGCCCGCCCGCGCCCCGCGCCGCGCGCGCAGCAAGCGCCCGCGCCGCCGCGACAGACCACCTCGGCCAAACAGGTCGAGTACGAGCTGCCGGACTTCCGGCGCATTCTACGCAAGGGCGCCGAGCAGGAAGTCAACGACGAGATCCTGCTCGACAAGGCGCGCGTGATCGAGGATACGCTGACCAGCTTCGGCGCGCCGGGCAAGGTCGTCGAGGTCAACCCCGGCCCGGTGATCACCCAGTTCGGCGTCGAGCCGGATTACCTGGTCAACCGCTCCGGCAAGAAGACGCGCGTCAAGGTGGGGTCGATTGCCCGGCTGGACGCGGACCTGGCGCTGGCGCTGGCTGCGCGCTCGATCCGCATCGAGGCGCCGGTGCCCGGCAGGGGCTTCGTCGGCATCGAAGTGCCCAACGACGACGTGTCGCTCGTCAGCCTGTACGACATCATGGACTCGCCGGAATTCAAGCGGATCGACTCCAAGCTGCGGATCGCGCTGGGGCTGGCGGTGGACGGTACACCGGTCGCCGCCGACCTGACCGCCATGCCGCACCTGCTCATCGCCGGGACGACCGGCTCCGGTAAGTCGGTGTGCGTCAACGCGATCATCGCGTGCCTGCTGCTGAGCAACACCCCCGACGATCTCCAGTTCATCATGGTCGATCCCAAGCGCGTCGAGCTGACCGGCTACAACGGCATCCCGCACCTGGTGGCGCCGGTCGTGGTCGATCTGGAGCGCATCGTGGGCGTGCTGCAGTGGGTCCAGCGCGAGATGGACGAGCGCTATCGCAAATTCGCCGCCATCACCGCGCGTAACATCGTGGACTACAACAACAAGATCGGCCCCGGCGAGCGCAAGATGCCGTATTACGTCGTGGTCGTCGACGAGCTGGCCGACCTGATGATGCTGGCGCCGGACGAAACCGAGCGCCTGCTGGCGCGCCTCGCGCAGATGGCCCGCGCCACCGGCATCCACCTGATCATCAGCACGCAGCGGCCCAGCGTGGACATCATCACCGGCCTGATCAAGGCCAACTTCCCGGCGCGGATCGCCTTCGCGGTGGCCTCGTCGGTCGACTCGCGCGTGATTCTCGACCAGCCCGGCGCGGAAAAACTGCTGGGGCGCGGCGACATGCTCTACCAGTCGCCGGACGCCGCGGCGCCGCTCCGCATGCAGGGCGTGTTCGTGTCGGACGACGAGATCAACCGCATCACGCGCTACTGGAAGAGCCTGCCGGTCGACGATGCCAACGCGCCGGAAGCCCGCGACCTGTTCAAGTCCGCGCCGGCGGGGGCGGGATCGTCGCGCCGCAAATCCAGCCAGCCGGCCCAGCGCGCCCTGTGGGATGACGAGCAGGTGTCCGGCTCGTCGGGGGACAACGGCGGCTCGGACGGCGACGATATGTACGAGGAAGCGCTCGAACTGGTGCAGCGGCTCGGCAAGGCGTCGATCTCGCTGCTGCAGCGGCGGCTGCGCATCGGCTACACGCGCGCGGCGCGCCTGATCGACATGATGGAAGCCGAGGGCATCGTGGGCCCGGCGGAGAGCGGCAGCAAGCCGCGCGAGGTGCTCAAGCGCAAAGAGCCGGACTCCAGCCCCGGCGACTGATCGAGGTCGCCCCAAAATGCCCACCGCCCGCGCCGCCGGGCGGTTTTTGTTGGCGATCGGTGGCAGCCCGCCCCATCCCCCGTTACAATAGCAATCAGACAGAACAAAGGAGCGAATCGGCGTGACGGTATCGAAAATTCTGGAAGGGCTGAACAAGCAGCAGCAGGCCGCCGTGTCGGCGGGCGAAGGGCCGATACTCGTCCTGGCCGGGCCGGGCAGCGGCAAGACCCGCGTGCTGACCCACCGCATCGCCTACCTGGTCGAGGATATGGACGTCCGCGCGTGGCACATCATGGCGGTGACCTTCACCAACAAGGCGGCCCGCGAGATGGAAAAGCGCGTCGTGCACCTGCTGGGCGGCACCGGCAAGCTCGATGGCCTGTCGATCGGGACGTTTCACGCGATCTGCGCGCGCATTCTGCGCGTCGAGGCCGAGTTCACCACCCGCACGCGCGACTACCTGATCTTCGATAGCAGCGACCAGCAGGCCGTCGTCAAGCAGGCGCTGGCCGAGTTGAACATCGATCCGAAACGCTACGATCCGCGCACCATGCTCAACTACATCTCCGGCGCCAAGAACGAGTTGATCGGGCCCGCCGACTATCCGGCCAGCGACTACCGCGCCGAGATCGTCCGCCGGGTGTATATCCGTTACGACGAGCTGCTGAAGGCCAGCAACGCGCGCGACTTCGACGATCTGCTGGTGCATGCCGTCCAGCTTTTCCTGGAGCACCCGGACGTGCTGGCCCGCTACCAGCACCGCTACCATCACATCCTGGTCGACGAGTTCCAGGACACGAACATGGCCCAGTACAAGCTGGTGCGGCTGCTGGCCGGCGAGCGGCGCAACCTGTTCGCGGTCGGCGACCCGGACCAGAGCATCTACGCCTTTCGCGGCGCGGACTACCGCAACGTGCAGCGCTTCCGCAGCGATTATCCCGACACGCAGATGATCCTGCTGGAGCAGAACTACCGCTCGCACCAGGCGATCCTGGATGCGGCGACGGGCGTGATCAACCAGAATCCGGGCCGCGTGCAGAAGAACCTGTTCAGCGAGCGCAAGGAAGGCCCGCTGCTGCACATCAAGGAAGCCTACAGCGAGGACGACGAAGCGCAGTTCGTGATCGATACCATCGCGGAACTGGTCGCGCTCGACGAGTTCAACCCCGGCGATTTTGCGGTGATGTACCGCACCAACGCCCAGTCCCGCGCGCTGGAAGACGCGTTTCTGCGGGCCGGGCTGCCCTACCGGCTGGTGGGCGCCACGCGGTTCTATGCCCGGCGCGAGGTCAAGGACGCGCTCGCCTACCTGCGCCTGATCCACAATCCGGACGACAACGTCAGCCTGGAGCGGATCATCAACGTGCCGCCGCGCGGCATCGGCCAGAAGACGCTGGAGGACCTGGAAGGCTGGGCGCGCCACGTGGACCTGACGCCGCCGCAAGCGCTCCAACTGCTGGCCGACGTGGGCGAGGAAGCGCCGTTCAATGCGCGGGCGCGCAACGCGCTGCTCGGGTTCGCCGAACAGCTCAAAAGCTGGCAGGACGTGAAAGACGAGCTCTCGCCCGCCGACCTGCTGACGGCGGTGCTGAAGGATACCGGCTATCTCGCCTACCTGGACGACGGCAGCGACGAGGGCCGCAGCCGGGCGGAAAACGTGCTGGAGCTGATCACCGTGGCGCAGGGCTACGAAGGGCTGAGCCTGACGACGTTCCTCGAGGAGGTGTCGCTGGTGTCCGACGTGGACACGCTCGGTGACGAGAACCCGGCCCCCAGCCTGCTGACGCTGCACTCGGCCAAAGGGCTGGAGTTCCCGGTGGTGTTCATCGTCGGGCTGGAGGAGGGCATCATGCCCCACCAGCGCTCGATGGACGATCCCAGCCAGATGCAGGAGGAACGGCGGCTGATGTACGTGGCGCTGACCCGCGCCAAAGAGCGGCTGTACCTGATTTACGCGTTCCGCCGGTCGCTGTACGGCTCCAGCCAGGCGAATATGCCGTCGCGTTTCCTGTACGACATTCCCGAGGCGGTGCGTGAAGGCGCCCTGCTGCGCAAGCAGGGCCAGGCTGCCCGCGACACGGACCTCTATAGCCAGATGACCAGTTGGGACCGGGCCGCCACGGCGGGCCGCGCCCGCCGCCAGCGCGCCGAGCGCCCCGAGCGAGCGCCGCGCTTCAAGGCGGGAACGTGTGTCTGGCACAACAAGTTCGGCGAAGGGGTGGTCGTCAGCACCAACATACGCGGCGACATGGAAGAAGTGGACGTGCTGTTTCCCGGCGGCGTCGGGCAAAAGACGATCGTCGCTGATTTCCTCGCGCCGATGGAATCCTAGGCGCGCTGCGTCGAGCGGACGGCTGCCGGGTCAGTGGGCAGCCGCTTCGCCCTCAATCCCCGCCATCATCAGGCCCAGGTGCTCGATGTCGGCGTCCTCGCGGTCGACGACGCCCACGATCTGCCCTTCGTAGATCACGGCGATGCGGTCGGCCAGCGCCAGGATCTCGTCGAGGTCCTCCGAAATGAGCAGGGTGGCGGTGCCCTTGGTGCGCTGGTCGAGCAGGCGCTGGTGGATGTACTCGGTGGCGCCGATGTCCACGCCGCGCGTCGGCTGGGCGGCGATCAGCACCTGCGGCGCGCGGCCAAGCTCGCGCGCCAGCACCAGCTTCTGGATGTTCCCGCCGGACAGGCTTTTGATCGGCGTTTCCTGGTTGGGCGTGCGAATGTTGAAGTTCTTGATCAACTCGCCGCACTGCCGGGCGATCGCGCCCCGGTTGAGGAAGATGTTGCGCGCGATCGGCGCGTCGCCGTGCGTCTGCAGGATCAGGTTCTCGGCCACGGTGAAATCTTTGATCACGCCATCGACCATGCGCTCTTCGGGGATGTATGACATGCCGAGCTTGTTGAGCACGGACGGCGCTTTGCCCGTCACGTCCTGGCCCTCGATGAAGATCTGGCCGCCGGTGATCGGGCGCAGGCCGAAGATCGCCTCGGCCAGCTCGCGCTGACCGTTCCCCGACACGCCCGCCAGCCCCAGGATTTCGCCGGAGCGCACTTCCAGGGTGACGCCGCGCAGCGCCTCGGTGCCGCGATCGCTCTGCGCGCGCAGGCCCTCGATTCGCAGGCGCGGCTGCCCGATCTCCGCCTCGCGCACCTTGTACTGCATCAGGACTTCGCGGCCCACCATCATGCGCGCCAGGCTCTGTTTGGTGGCCTCGCGCGTCGGCACCGACCCGACATGCCTGCCGTCGCGCAGCACGGTGACGCGGTGGCTGATGGCGAGGACCTCGTGCAGCTTGTGCGAGATGAAGATCAGCGCGTGACCGTCCTCGACCATCTGGTTCAGCGTGGCGAAAAACTCATCGACTTCCTGGGGCGTCAGCACGGCGGTTGGCTCGTCCAGGATCAACAGCGCCGCGCCGCGATACAGCGCCTTGAGGATCTCCACGCGCTGCCGCTCGCCAACGGCAAGCTGCCAGACCGGCATTTCCGGCTCGACATACAGGCCGTAGGTTTTGCTGAGCTGGACGATCCGCTCGGACACGACGTCCAGGTCCAACAGCGGCTTGCGGGACGACGGCAGGCCGAGCGCCACGTTTTCAGCCACCGTCAGCGAGGGGACCAGCATGAAGTGCTGGTGGATCATGCCGATGCCGAGCGCGATCGCGTCCGAGGGCGAATGGATCGTCACCGGCTGGCCGTCGATCAGGATCTCGCCCTCGTTGGGCGCGTACAGCCCGTAGAGGATCTTCATCAGCGTGCTCTTGCCCGCGCCGTTTTCGCCGAGCAGGGCGTGAACTTCACCGGCCCGCACGTCGAAATCGATGTGGTCCGCGGCCAGCACGCCGGGAAACCGCTTGACGATGCCGCGCATCTCGATGTGATCGATGCGCGGTTGACCGGTGGGTAGGAGTTGATTGGAAGAAGATGTCATAGTCGGTTCCCCGGCTGTGTGCTAAGGATTAATTCCAGAAAAAACGGGGACGTCGCTCTATCCGAGCAACGCCCCCTGATTGGTCGAGCGTTATTCTTCGGCTTCGGCCTCGACGACCACCAGCGTGCCGTCTTCCTCAACCTCGAAGCTGATGTCGCCGTCGACGATGGCCTGGACCAGCTCTTCACCGGCAGCCACGACGTCCTCGGGCAGCTCGAAGTCTTCGTTGAACTCGATCAGCAGGCCCTCGTTTTCGAGCGTGATGGCGAACGCCTCGCCCTCAATCTCGCCCGAGAGCACGTCTTCGATGATCGGGTTCAGCACGACGGTCCAGTCGTAGACCTGGCTGGCGACCACGGTCTCGGGGGCCAGGGTGGTCTGGTTCGCCTGGGTGCCGAACCACAGCGCGCCGGCTTCCTTGGCCTTGTTGACCGCGCCGGGGACCATCTGGGCCGTGCCGGTCAGGATGTCGGCGTCTTCGGCCAGCATCGACTCAGCCGCGGCGGCGGCCAGGGCGAGGTCGCTGAAGGACTGGATGTAGTTCACGAGCACTTCGGCGTCTTCGTTTTCATAGGTGACGCCGGCCTTGAAGCCATCGACGTAGAGCTTGGCGTCGCCGGTCTCGATCGGGCCGATGATGCCGATCACGCCGGTCTCGCTGAGCATGGCCGCCATCACGCCCATCACGAACGCGCCTTCTTCGGAGCGCGCTTCATAGGCATACACGTTGGTGATGCCCTCTTCGGAGAACGTATCGACCGTGGTGCCGTGCGCGAACGCCGTGTCGGGGAAGTCCGGGGCGATTTCGGCCAGCGACGAGCCGTACTGTGAGCCGTGCGCGATGATCAGGTCATAGCCTTCGTTCGCGTAGTCGCGCAGCGCGGTCGCGGCATCCTCGACCACGAACTGGTTCTCGGAGAGATCGAACTGGAAGTTCTCCTCACCGCGCTCTTCCTGGATGGCGGCCAGCGCATCGGCGATGCTCTGGCTGAAGGCGAGGTCGTTGACCGTGCTCGGCGTCACGACGGCAACGCGGAACGGATCATCCTGGGCTTTGGCTCCAGGCGACAAGACGGGAATAGCCAGGGCTGCGATCATTACCAGGGTGAGAAGTAAACCTGCTTTCTTCATACCGCTTTTTCTCCTTAAACTTGTGAGAACGATACTTTCCTACAGCCCGCTGGTACGGGACTGTGTTACACCACTCTGCAAAGAATCTAACGATCTGCGCCGCGATGGGCCACTCGCTGGCTTGGCGATCTTCACCAAAAGGGCCTACTCCCCCCGCTCGAACGGCTTGGTGAGCGCCGCCGGCTGGTCGATGCGCCGCGACGCGAAGATCAGGGCGATGATGGTCAGCACGTAGGGCGCCATCGAGGCGTATTCGTCGGGAATGTCCACGCCGATGGTCCGCACCTGGATCTGCAGCGCATTGACCAGGCTGAACAACAGCGCGCCTGCCATCACGCGGGTGGGCCGCCACGCGCCGAAATAGACCAGCGCCACGGCGATGAAGCCCTGCCCCGCCGTCATGTTTTGCTGGAAGACGTTCAACAGCGCGATCGAGAGCGAGGCGCCGGCCATCGCGGCCAGGACGCCGCCCAGCGTCACGGTGAAATAGCGGATGCGGGTGACGCTGATGCCCATCGCGTCCGCCGCCTCGGGGTTCTGGCCGACGGCGCGGATGTTGAGCCCCAGCGTGGTCTTGTTGAGCACGAACCACGACAGCGGCACGAGCGCAAACGCAACGTAGACCAGCAGGTTCTGGTTGAAAAAGATCTCGCCCAGGACCGGCAGATCGGCCAGGAACGGGAGCGCGATCTTTGGGAAGCCGTTGACGGTCACGACCGTGTCGAAGCTGACGTTGAACAGCAGCTCGCTCAGGCCCAGGCCGAACAGGTAAATGCCGATGCCGCTGATGCCTTGCTCCGCCTTGAGCGTGACGTTGATGAAGGCCGTCGCCAGCCCCATCAACAGGCCCACGACGATCGCGGTCAACACGCCCAGGATCAGGCTCTCGGTCCGGTATACCGCGTAGAACGACGTGAACGCGCCCATCAGCATCACGCCCTCGACGCCCAGGTTGAGCACGCCGCTGCGCTGCCCGAACATCTCGCCGATCGACGCGTACAGGTACGGGGTTGCCAGCCGGATGCCCGACGCCAACACGCTGACAGTGAAGAGGTCCTCGATCATGTTGTCCCACCCGCTTGTGCCGGTTGTTTCTCCGATACGGTCTCCGCGACGCGTCGCTGTGCGCGCCGGCGGCTCCACAGGTCGCTGCCTACCACGAACACGATCACCAGGCCGATCAGCACGGTGATGAGCGCGGACGGCACCTGCACCGCCCGCTGGAGCTTGTTGCCGCCGACCAGCAGGGCGCCGAACAACACCGACGCCGGGATCGTCCCCAGCGGGTGCAGCTTGCCGAACAGGGCCGCGACGATGCCGTTGAAGCCGGCGTTGCCGGTGAACGCGATCGCGCCGCCTTCGGCATTCATGCGGTGGCGCACCCCCAACACCTGGATGCCGCCCGCCAGCCCGGCAAATCCGCCGCTGAGCATGAGCGACAGCACCACGTAATGCTTGACCTGGATGCCGGCATAGCGCGAGGCGCGCTGGTTCTTGCCCACCGCGCGGATGCGATAGCCGATGGTCGTGCGCCACAGGAAGATATACACCAGGATGGACAGGATCGCGGCGATGATCACCCCGTTATGCAGCAAGGTGGTCGACCAGACCTTCTCGCCCGAAATGCCGAGGAAATCGTAGACTTTGTCCAGCGATTCGCCGATGCGCGGCAGATCGAATTCGCGCGGTAGCCGCTGTGTTTCGGGGATGGGCGAGGCCGAGTTTTTGTGGCGCGGGTCGATCAACACCTGGCGCACGAGATACCCCATGCCCAGCGAGGCGATCTGGTTGAGCATGATCGTGCTGAGGATCTCGTTGACGTTGAAGTACGCCTTGAGCACGCCCGCGATGCCGCCCCAGATGGCCCCCGCGACGAAGCTGGCGACGAGACACGCCGGGATCATGACTTCGGGGCTTGCGTCCTGAAATTCGAGGGCCAGCCACGTCGCGGCCAGCCCTCCAACAATCATCTGTCCCTCGCCGCCGATGTTGATCACGCCCCCCCGGAAGCTGATGCAGATTCCGATGCCGACCAGCAGCAGGGGGGTGGCTTTGATGAGCGTGTCCGCAACAGAGTTCTTGGTGCCGAAGGCGCCCTCATACAATGCCTTATAGGCGTCTACCGGGTTGGCGTCCATGAGCACGAGCATCACGGCGCCGATCATCAGCGCGACCAGGGTGGCAAAAACGGGCATGAGGGCATCGAGCACGCGGTCCAGCCGGGGATTGCGCCATGAGCTTACATTCATAGGACCCTCGATGCAAAGGTGCGATGGATAAAAAAGAAGACCATAAATATTATCTTGGTAATGATATGCTTACCACATCCAATCTGACGCATCATCCTAGCACAAGTTGCCGTCTGGGGCAACAAAAACACGGAGCCGCTCTCCAGGGCGGAGGGCGGCTCCACAAGCCTCTTCAGGCGAGGCCGGTTACCGGTTCTTGGCCGGAGACGGCAGCGACCGCTGGCGGCTCGCGTTTTCCTCGGACGGGGTGTTTTCCGGGAACTGATCCGACTCTTCGTCGGTGGTCAGTTGGCTCGCTTCACGCAGGACGTCGATCGGATCGGCGTCCATCGGCAGCGCCGGCGTATCGAATATGTTCGCGTCGCCCGTGATGTCCGACGTGAAGATCAGCACCGGCGACTGGCACCACCAGGTCGGCGCGTAGTCCGGAATGTCGTTGTCGGTGACCAGCCGCGTCTCGCCGGTTTCGACCTCGAACACGTAGATGTCCAGGTCGCCGTCGAGGTCGGACTGGTACGCGATCAGGCTGTCGTCGTCGGACCAGGCGTGGTTGGTCGCGTCTGCCGTCAGGTCCGACACGGCCTCGACGTTGGCGCCGTCGGCGTCCATCTTGTAGATCACGCTGTTCTCGCCGTTGCGGTACGAGCGGAAAGCCACCTGCTCGCCGTCGAACGAGTACTGCGGATCGTGATCGTCGCCTTCGCCATCGCTCAGCCGCGTGACCTCCAGGGTTGCGATCTCCAGCTCGTAGACCTGCCACAGGCCGTCACGGTCGCTCTGGAAGACCAGCTTGGTCCCATCGGGCGCCCAGAAGGCGTTCAGATCGTTACCGGGATCGTCGGTCAGGCGGACCTCGACGCCCGTGCCCACGTTGATCATGTACAGCTCCCAGTTGCCGTCACGCGCCGAGTCGTAGACGATCCAGTTGCCATCCGGCGACCACATCGGATCGATGTCGATCGCGGTGGTGTTGTACGTCACGCGGCGCTGTTCGGAGCCGTCGGCCCGGCCAATGTAGATTTCCCAGTTGCCGTCGCGGTTGCTGGCGAAGGTGATCCACTCAGCATCGGGCGAGCGGCTGGGCGCCACATCGTACACGCGCGGGCCAACGCCCTGGGTCAGATTCGGTTCGGCGCCCGGATTGTTGAGCAGCTCGCCCAGGCGGAACACTTCCCAGTCGCCGGTCATGTTGGTGTGGTATACGAACCAGTCGGGGCAGACCGCCTCGCCTATCTCCAGCGGCTCCCATTCGGGCGCCGGCAGCGGCTCGTCGACGCAGTCTTCCGGATTCATGCCGATCACCGGGAAGCCGTTCAGGCCCGTCTCGGTCGTTTCACCGCAGACCGCCTGTGCGACCGCGACCGGTCCTTGTGGCCCCGGCGGCTCTTCGGTCGCTTCCGGCTCTTCCGGTTCTTCCGTCTGAGTGGGCGGCGGCGGTGGCGGTGGTGGCGGTGGCGGCGCGCAGTACGTCGTCACCGTCTTGGCGCCGGGCTGGTTGAAGCGGATCTCGCCGTAGTACCCCGAGACGGTGGCGGACGTGGACTGGCCCGCGCCAAGCTGGTAGCTGCCGCTGCCGACGACGTCGCCGTCCTCGTTGACGATCTCGTAGGGGGCGGTCTGGCTCATCGGGCCGCCGTTGTTGGTGATGGTGAACGTCGCCACGGCATCGACCGTGCACTCCGCGTCGAAGATGACTTTATCGAGCGCGAAGCAGTCGGTGGTTTCGGCGGGCACCAGCATGCCGTTCGCCATGAAGTAGATCGTGGCCCCGTTCGGGCGCGCATCGACGACGAACTGCTGGGTTTCGTTGGGTCCCAGCGCGTCGGTGATGCCGCTCTGGAGGTCACGGTTGTCGGTGTAGATGGTGTACTGGACGCCGGACGACATGGCCTGGCCGAGGTTGGTGAGCGTGAAGGTCACCTGCCCGGTGGCGACGTCGCATTCGCCCTCGGCCACCAGATTAACCGGCGCGAGGCAGTCATCGACTTCGGCGTAGGCGTACAGGCCGCCGGTGCCGGTCGTCTCGAAGACGACGGTGCCGCCGTCAACCTGGAGCGGAACCAGGAAGATCTGGCTTCCGTTCGGGGCGAGCGCGTCGGTCGTGCCGGACATGATCGTGCCGTTGTCGTTACTGATGGTGTACGGCACGCCCGCGGACATCGCCTGCCCAGTGTTGGTAAGCGTGAAGGTCACCTGCCCGGTGGCCGTGTCGCACGTGCCGCTGACGTCCAGGTTGACCGGCGCGAGGCAGTCATCGATTTCAGCAGAGGCGTACAGGCCGCCGGTGCCGGTCGTCTCGAAGACGATGGTGCCGCCATCGACCTGAACCGGGACGGTGAACGTCTGGCTCTCGTTGGGGCCGAGCGCGTCGGTCGTGCCGGAAGCGATCGTGCCGTTGTCGTTGGTGATGGTGTACGGCACGCCCGCGGACATCGCCTGCCCGGTGTTGGTGAGCGTGAAGGTCACCTGCCCGGTGGCAGTGTCGCACGTGCCGCTGACGTCCAGATTGACCGGCGCGAGGCAGTCGTCGACTTCGGCGGAGGTGCTCAGGCCCTCGGGGCCGGTCGTCGCGAAGACGATGGTGCCGCCATCGACCTGAACCGGGACGGTGAAGGTCTGGGTGCCGCCCGCGCCGAGCGCGTCGGTCGTGCCGGAAGCGATCGTGCCGTTGTCGTTGATGATCGTGTACGGGACGCCGTCAGACATAGCCGAGCCGGTGTTGGTGAGCGTGAAGGTCACCTGCCCGGTGGCGGTGTCGCACGTGCCCTCAGCGACCAGATTCGGCGGGTTGTAGCGGTTGGTGTACTCAAGCTGGATCACGTCGCCACCGACGACGAACGCCTTCTGGATGCGGTCGGGGCTCACGACCCAGACCGTGCCCAGCGTCGATTCGACGATGTCGTACTCGCCGGGCAGCAGGTTGTCCCATGCCACCGTGCCGCCGTTGGCGCCGACGGTCTGGCAGTTGTACGGCGGATCGACGAATGACGGGCCGAAGATGCAGAACTCGAACGTCTGGCTCGGGTCCGGCGTGAAGCCGTTCCAGTCGACGACCTTGGTCACTTCGACGCGCCCGCGCGGGTCGCCCGGCGCGAAGCAGTCATCGACTTCGGCGTAGGCGTACAGGCCGCCGGTGCCGGTCGTCTCGAAGGTCATCGTGCCGCCGCCGGTCTGGATGGGCGGCAGGAAGGTCTGGCTCGCGCCCGCGCCGAGCGCGTCGGTGGTGCCGGACGCGATCGTGCCATCGGCGTTGCTGATGGTGTACGGGACGCCCGCGGACATGGCCGAGCCATTGTTGGTGAGCGTGAAGGTCACCTGCCCGGTGGCCATGTCGCACGTGCCCTCAACCGACAGGCTGGGGCCGCTCGGAGAACCGTAGGTGTTGGTGTATGCCAGCTCGACCGTGTTGACGTCGATGATGGTCGCCTTCTGGATGCGGGTGGGGCCCACGACCCAGATCGGGTCTAGAGTCGATTCGACGACGTCATACTGGCCGGGCATCAGGTCCGCCCACGACACCGTGCCGCCGTTGGGGCCGACCGTCTGGCAGTTGTACGGCGGACTGACGAACGACGGGCCGAAGATGCAGAACTCGAACGTCTGGGTCGGGTCCGGCGTGGTGCCGTTCCAGTCGACGGTCTTCGTTACGACGACGCGCCCGCCCGCCGAGGACTGGTTCTGGACCGTGTGCAGGCACGTTGTGCCGTCGCACGAGCCCCAGGTGGCCGGGAACGTGCCGACGCCTGAAATGCCGTACCACCCGGCGGGCAGCCCGGCCTCAGACACCGTGTACGATTCGCCGGCGGGCACCCACAGGCCGTCGTTGTTCAGCGCCGGTGGGATCTGGTTGGTGTAGCTGCACCCCAGGCTGCCGCCCGACCAGGTGCACGTTGCCTGCCCGATCGAGCTGGTCGCGGTGATGGCGAAATCGCCGGACAGCGCCGGGGCGTCGGTGGAGTTCATGCTGGCATCGAGCCACGCCTTACTGATAAAGATCTGGTAAGCGTCGAGCGGCGGTGGCAGCGGATCGTGCGTGTTGGTGATGGTCGCGCTGGCGGTCTGGTCGTCCGCTACAGCGACCGAAACGCCGCTGCCGGACACGGTCCAGACTGCGCCTGGATCGGTCTCGGTCACGGTGTAGTCGCCCGCGTCCAGGCCGGGCCACGAGACGGTGCCCCCGTTGGCGCCCACGCTCTGGCAGTCGCCATCCGGATAGGACGGGCCGGTGATGCAGATCTCGAAGGTCTGGGTGCCATCGACCGGCACGCCGTTCCAATCGACGACCTTGGTCACGTCGAGCCCACCGGCTGCCTGCGGGACACGCGCCTCGTCGTAGCAGAAGACGAGATGGCTCAGGTCAGCGGGTTGGCCGCTGGGGTTGTTGGCGGTTATCAGCCCCGAATCGCCGAGCGCCGGCGGATCGTAGCGGTACACATTGGCGCCGACCTGGCCACCCTTCATGATCACCGCGCTGATGCCAAACGTCGAGCTCCAGTTGACCTGGTATGCGCCCGCGCTGAAGCTCCACGAGATCGTTCCGGGGCCGGCATTGTAACCCGACACCGGGTTGGGCGGGTCGAATGTGACGCCATCGGGCAAACCCAGGCTCCCACAGGTGGGGTTGCCGCCCACCGGTTCAGGATCGACCAGCGCGAAAGGCTCCATCACGTCAGCTTCTGCCTGGAGTGCTGCCGGTTCCTCGGTGGGCTCCTCGGTTGGTTCTGCCGTCGGTTCTTCGGTGGCCTCTTCGGTGGGTTCAGCCGTCACTTCCTCGGTGGCAACCTCGGTCGGCTCGGCAGTGGGTTCCTCTGCCGGTTCCTCGGTGGGGGCCTCAGTCGGCTCAGCGGTGGGTTCCTCTACCGGTGCCTCGGTGGCCTCTTCGGTCGAAGCAAGCGGCACGTCTTCGGTCGCCGGTGGTTTCTCATCGGCGGGCGGTTGATCGCCCACGGGAGGCTCCTCAGTCGCTGGCGGCGGTGGCTCGACTACGGGCGGCGGCTCGGTTGCCGGTGGTGGTGGCTCGACAACCGGCGGCTGCTCGGTTGGCGGTGGTTGGTCTTCGGGCGGCTGGGCGGGCGGCGGCGGTGGTTCTTCAACCGGTGGCTGGTCGCCCGGTGGTTCTTCGGTTGCAGCGGGGGCTGGCCCGGCGTCGTCGCTCGGCTGCTCGGTCGGCGGCTGCTGAGCGACTTCCGGCGGCTCCTCCGTGGGCTGCTCGCCCGCCGTGCCGAAGAGATCGGTGCCGCCCAAGACGAGCGCGCCTGCGATCAGCACGATCAGGGCGACGGCCCCAATGGTCAGAGTCTGGCGGTTGAACCTTCTACCTTGCATCAAATTCGCTCCTGGTAATGATTACTTCAGTCGGGTTGCCGACGTGAGATGATCGAAATCGATAGTGGCTGCCGTCTCAAAGACGCCGTGACCTCCTTGTTTGGGATGAAAGTGTTTGGTGATGGAAGCGCAATCCTCTCTGAAGGATGTGAGCCAGCCTTTCCAACACCGGACGAGTCCGGTGGGCTGGACCCGGCGTCTCAGGTTACGACACAAGCTCCAACTCCGGCGCGGGATAGCAGGCGAGCAACTGCCAGAAGAGCGCGTTGGCCTTCGGCTTTTCAAGGCGCTCCCAGGTATCAGGCACGTCGATCTGGTCTACCCGGCTGGCCGGAATCGTCACGTACAAATACAGGGTTGGCTGGGACCGGTACGGATCATCGTCCAATCCCAGGCAGGTCGCCAGCGCCGCTTCTCCGGCGGGGCTGCCGTCTGGTGGCGCGGACGGGTCCAGCGCCTGCGCGACCTGTGGCAGCAGGCGGCCCACATCCGGCTGCACAGCGCGGAAATCCTGGCGAAAGTTGGGCGAAGACGGCAGCCTCGTGATGGTCTCCAGCGTAGCAGCCAGCTCGTCGCCGCTGTCAGGATATTGCTCGACGAGCCAGTTTTCTGCTGTGGGTAAGTCCACCAGGAAATAGGCATAGTCTCTGAAGTCATCCGTCCGCCGGGTGTCGTCGCTGACTGCCGACCCAAAAAGCGACGCTCGCAGATCGTCGTTGCTGCCGACCAACGCCGCGCCCACCAGCAGGCCGATGCACAGGCCTGAGACGAGATAGGCGATTTCGCGGCGGCTGATCCGGCGCTTCATAGACGGATGCTCCCTGTCAGTGATTCGATTTTGGGAAAACAACACACCCGTTGTCGCCATTCACTGGCTGCAACAGGTCCCACCCTTACCCCCATTTTAAGCGATCTTGGTTAAAGGAAAGGGGGATTTTATAAAGTCTTCGGAAATTTTTATAATTTGATACAATTCCTTTATAGAGCCTCGACCTTTCCTTAATTCATGTGGTAGCGGGCTTGTAAAACAACCGGCAGCAATTCGGCTGACAGCGGCTCGCATGGCACACCGGCCTCTGCGCACCTGGGTGCGCGGCGCCGGGCTGCGCGCTGCGCGGATCGTGCATCGGGATATAGGGTTCATTATACACAAAGTAGGATAATTTCAAAGTTCTTTGAAAATATTAGTCACCAACGCCGCGCGATCCGCTCTCTGGCGCAAACAAACAGGCCCACGGACCGGGTCCGCAAGCCTGTTCGGTTACGCGTGTATGGGGCGAAAAATGCCCGCCCAGGTCAGAACTGGGCCAGCGCCGCGTCGATGCTGTCGTAGGTGTCGAAGAACTTGTCGAACCCGATGATCTTGAAGACGCGCTCGACCTTCGGATTGGTCGCTACCAGCAGCAGGTCGCCCTTGTTCGCCCGGCTGCGGGTGAGGACGTCGGCCAGGGTGCGCAGGCCGGCGCTGTTCATGTAGGTGACCTCGGCCATGTCCAGCACCATTTTGTGAATGCCCTCGGCGGCGGCGGCATGCAGCGCCGTGTCCAGCTCGGTGGCGCCGGTGCTGTCGACGCGGCCTTCCAGGACGAAGGTCGCGATCCCGTTTGTGTCGTGCCGGGTGATGTTCATCGCCTGTTCCTCTCCTTGTCCGCGCTCACGACTCTTGGCCCGCCGACGCGACCAGCCGCTGGTCGATCTCGTCGGGCGACATCAACTGGCCGTCGCGCACTTCTTCGACGCGCGGAATCTGGCCCGCCAGGTCGCGGTCGTGCGTCACCATGACGATCGTCTTGCCCTGGGCGACGAGGTCCTCGAACATGGCGAACATCAGGCCCGCCGACACCGCGTCGAGGTTACCGGTCGGCTCGTCGCCGACGATCAGCGGCGGGTCGTTGGCGAGCGCGCGCGCGATGGCGGCGCGCTGCTGCTGGCCGCCGGAGATCTGGCTGGGATACTTGTTGGCGACGTCGGGCAGGTCGACCAGCTCCAACAGCTCCATGGCGCGCTCGCGGCGCTGGCCGCTGTAGGTGCCGACGTAGTGCATCGGCATCATCACGTTCTCGATGACGGTCAGCGTGGGCAGCAGTTGGAAGAACTGGAACACCACGCCGACGTTCTTGCCGCGCCACTTGGCGACCTGGTTCTCGCTGAGTTTCGTCAGGCGCTGCCCGGCCACGAAGACCTCGCCGGAGGTGGGGCGGTCGATGCCGGTGATCATGTTGATCAGCGTGCTCTTGCCGCTGCCCGACGGACCGACGATGGCGACGAACTCGCCCTCGTCGATCTCCAGGTCGACGCCCTTCAGCACGCGCAGCGGACCGGCTTTGGTTTTGTAGATCTTCTCCACCTTCTCCAGCGAGATGAGGGATCGATTGTTTCTGTTGTCCATGGTTCTGTATTCTCCCATACGCCTATTGGTAGCGTAGAATATCCGAGACGGTCCGCCGTGCGGCTGATAACGAAGGCCACAGGCTTGCAATAGAGGCTATCACAATCATACCGGCCAGGCCAAGACCCAACACCCACAATGGATAGCTGAAGTCGATGAAGTCCGAGAACCCCATCCCATCGAGCAGTGACAGGGCGAGCAGGTAACTCAGCGGGACGGCCAGCGCCCACGCCAGCACCCCGATCAGGATGCCCTCGGCCAGGAACTGCGTGATGATCGTCGACGACCGGGCGCCGATCGAGCGCATGACGCCGATCTCCTTCTGGCGCTCGTAGACGGCCATCGACAGCGTCGCCAGCAGCCCGATCGCGCCCACAGCGGCCATCACACCGGACGTGATCTGGAAGATCAGGTTGAACACCTGCAAGTTCTGGCTGATGGCTTCCTGCTCGGCGATCATGTTGTTGGCGTTGATCGTGATTCCGCTGTCCAGCAGGCGCTCGGACGTGGCGTGGATGATGTCGTCCACCGCGGTGGCGGATGGATCGCTGTCCTGCGCGGCGGCCAGGTAGACCACCGGCAGCGGGATGTCGTCGCTCTCGTCGTCGGGCGTGCCGTTGTCGTTCACGAAACCGGCCAGCCGGGACAGGTCCTGCCAGCGCATGACGGCCATGTCCATCGGGTAGGAGGCGATGCCGATGATCTCAAATTCCGCCGAACGCCCGCCGGCTGAAATGACAACCTCGTCGCCCACGTTCTTTTTGGCGATGTCCGCCGCCGGTTTGGTGAGCACGATCCCCTCGCGCTCGAGATCGTCCTGCCAGCCGGTGCCGGCCTCGTAGGTGAAGTCCACGATGTTATCCGCCGGGTCAAACCCGATGGCCGGCAGTTCTTCCTGGCCCTGGGCGCTGACGAAGATCGACGTGCCGGACAGGTCCAACAGTTTGACGTTGAAGGTCACGCCCGGATACACCGCGCCGACGCCGTCGACTTCGCCGATGAGCGCGCTCACCTGCTCGTAGTCCTGCGCCTCGGTGGGGGCGATCACCATGTCGTAGTTGAACGTGTCGAACATCTTGCTGATCTCGTCGTTGATGACGGTGAACATGGCGAACACGCCCATGAAGGCCGCCGCCGCCAGCGTGAGCGTGATCACGGTCAGCAGCAGCCGGCTTTTCTTCTGGCTGACGTTGCTGAGCGCCTGGCGCAGATTGATCGGCAGCGGCAGGGCGTTGATCAGGCGGGCCAGCGGGCCGGTGCCCCAGCGCGCCGAGATGCCGAGATCGGTCATGGCTTCGCGGATGGAGACGCGCGTGGCGTTGAACACGGGCACCAGCGAGGCCAGTACCGGCACCAGGATGCCCATCAGCGCCCCGGCGACGACCCCGGTCACCGACACGTGGAAGCCTTCGATCAGGGTGAAGGCCAGCGGCGCGACCTGCTCGGCCATGAACGACCCGGCGATGACGCCCAGGATCACGCCCGGAATGGTGCCCAGGATGCCGTACATCGCGGCGATCCCGGCGAATATGACGAACGTGTCCCAGCGGGTGGCGCCGACCGATTTGAGCACGCCGATCTGCCCTTTTTGCTCGATGACGATGGTGTTGATCACGTTGGTGACCAGGAACCCGGACACCACCAGCGCCACCACCGCGAGCAGCGTCAGGATGTTGGTCACGTTCTGCACTTCGCGGATCAGCGTGTAGTCGTCGGGATCGTCGAGCCAGACGGCGGTCGGGATGTAGTTCGTTTCGCGCGCGATGGTGCGCAGCAGGTCGTTGGACTGGGCGTCGGACGTATTGACGTCCACGTAGCGCACGAAGAATTCCGAAAAGCCCGAAAACTGGGTTAGCAGCCGGGCGTCGTCCAGCCAGGTATAGACGCGGCGATCGCCGTTTTCGTTGGTCTGCCCCACCCAGTACGGGTGGAACACGATCCCGGTGACGGTCCATTCCTGGATCTCCGCCTCGCCGCTGCCCGTGGCGCGGAAAACGAGGGTATCGCCCACCTCCAGGCTGTACTCGTCGGCCATGCGGCGCTCGATGGCGAGTTGGTTCTGGCCCGGCTGGGGCCAGTCCCCGGCGGTCAGGCGCATCGGTTCGAGCTTCAGGGCGTCGAACGGCTCGGACGAGGCCAGCAGCTCGCCTTCGAGGAAGCGCTCGTCACCGGGAAGCTGCCAGTACACCGGCTTGAGGACCTTGCCCTCGACATCGGTGACGCCGGCGAGGCCGGGCGGCGGGACGCTCTGCCCGCGGCTCTCGCGTACCAGCGCCAGGAGCTGGTCTTCGCCGTCCTCGGTGAGGACGTTGGTGCCCGCCGATGGCACGGTCAGATAGACGCGCGACATGGCAATTTCGTCGGGGTTGATGTCGCTTTTGAGCTGGCTGATGATCAGGTCGTTCACCGAGATCAGGGTGACCGCGCCGAACACGCCGATCAGAATGCTGACGACGACGAGCAACGTGCGCCCCTTGCGGGACATCACGTCACGGATGATTTTGCGTCCGCGTGTTTTGAGCATCTTGGTGTCTCCGGTCAGCCTATCCGCGCGTGGCGAGGCGAGTGCGTGTGGCGCGTAGTTCCTGGGTGCGACGCGCAGCGGCGGCGGCCAGGGTGGTTTCGCCGATAGTGCCGTCGACCAGCTCCAACACCTTGGGCACGTTCTTCACCAGCTCGCGGTCGTGGGTGACCATGATCACGGTGGTGCCGCGCTCGGCCAGGCTCCGGAACAGGTCGAAGACGTTATTCGCGCTCATGCGGTCCAGGTTACCGGTCGGCTCGTCGCCCACCACCAGCGGCGGGTTGTTCGCCAGGGCGCGGGCCAGGGCCACGCGCTGCTGCTGGCCGCCGGAGAGCATGTCGGGCGTTTTGTACGCCTGGTCGGCGATGCCGAACCGGTCGAGCAGCTTGGTCGCGACCTCGCGGCGCTCGCGGGGCTTCCACACGTTGGCGAAGTCCATGGGCGCGACGACATTCTCGGCAACGGTCAGGGTGGGCAGCAGTTGGAAGAACTGGAAGACGATGCCCACGTTGCGCGCGCGCCATTTGGTCAGGTGGCGCTGGGCGACCTGGGTGATCGGCACGCCGCCGACCACGATCTCGCCGCTCGTCGGGGAGTCTACGGCGGTGAGCATATTCAGGAACGTGGTCTTGCCGCTGCCCGATGGGCCGAGCAGGGCGATGAAGTCGCCTTTCTGAATCTCAAGATTGATGCCGCGCAAAACATTGAGCGGCCCGGCAGGTGTGTCGAACGTCTTGACGAGGTCCTTGATCTGGATGAAAGCTTCTGCCATGGGGTGTGTCTCCTTGGGCAATGCGAGATGGCGTTAACCTGTACGCGGATGAGGAAGAAAAAGTTGCAGCGGAATTCGAACCATCACACAACGGCGCGCAACGCTATCGAGCAAATGCCCCTCAACGGGATGTGTGGCAGGTGTTCGGCAACGTGGGCTGATGGGCTGCTGGTCCGTTCGAGTGGATGGATTGCCCCCAGGTCGATCTCGCGCGTGCGGTGGTTAGAGTTTCGCTAATCTTACCATGAAGTGCAAACAGCAAACCGACCAACCTTCGGAAAAATCATACTCGCCGGGCGGCGATCGCGCAACTAATCTCGTGCGGGGAGTGAGGGCGCGGGCGGCAGCGTTCATCCTCCACCGCATGCGGTTTGTAATACTGGCTCATTTATTGCCATAATTAGTGTATGGAATCGTATAAAGGCTGTTGAACGTGATCGGCGGTGCGTCCCCTGCCCGCTGATGCCAGTGAAGCGCCCACCGCGCTTCTTCACCTGCTCACCCGGCTCAACGTGGTGAGGCGCTATCCCAGATGGCCTTTTAGATTGAGGAGCATCCTATGAACACCCAAGAGAACTCGAATCCGCCTCGGATGTCCCGCCGGAGTTTTCTGAAATTCGGCACTGCCGGGGTCGTCGCCGCGACTCTGGGCATCGAGCTTGGCGCGGATCAAGTGGCCGCCGTGGCGGCGCGCCGCCAGTCCGGCGTGCTGCGCGTAGCCTGGGGGGGCGCGCCGGCGACCCTCGATCCGTTGTATGCGTCAGCGGATACGGAGATCTCGTTTCTGAATGCCGTCTACGACTATCTGATCGACACGGACACGCAGTCCGAGCTGGTGCCGCGCCTGGCGACCGGTTGGACGGTCAGCGACGACGGCCTGACGTACACCCTCCAACTGGCCGAAGGTGTCAAGTTCCACGATGGCAGCGATCTCACCGTCGATGACGTCATCTGGACGTTCGACCGCCTGCGCAGCGATGGCCCCACCGCCGACCTGTACGCCAACGTCGAGAGCGTGGCCGCGGGCGAGGGGCTCAGCGTCGTGTTCACGCTCAAAACGACCAATCCCGACTTTCTCTATAACCTGACCGACAACCACGCCGTGATTCTCAAGGCGGGCGCCGAGAACATCGGCGACGAGTTCAACGGCACCGGCCCGTTCGTGCTCCAGGAATACGAGTCCGACCGCGCGCTGCTGGCCGCCAACCCGGATTACTGGGACGGAGCGCCGGGCGTCGAAACGCTGGAATTCATCTACTTCGACAGCGTCGATGGCGCGGTGAACGCGCTGCGCGGCGGGGTGGTCGATCTCGTGCTGCGCGTCGACAACGCGACGTTCCTCGGCCTGACCGGCGACGATGCGTTCAACGCGATGGAAATCCTGACCAGCGGTCACGACCTGGTCCGGCTGCGCGCCGACCGCGCGCCGGGCGATGACGAGCGCGTGCGGCAGGCGTTCCGGCTGGCGACCGACCGCCAGGCGATCTTCGAGCGCACGCAGTTCGGGTTTGGCGCGGTCGGGCGCGACTCGCCGTTCAGCCCCGTCTTCGCCCGCTACTACAGCGAAGACACCCCGCTGCCGGAGCGCGATCCCGAAGCGGCGCGCGCGCTGCTGGCCGACGCCGGGTATCCCGACGGCCTGGAGATGACGCTCTACGTGCCCAACCTGGCCGACCGCGTGGCGCTGGCGCAGGCGCTGGCCGCGCAGTGGGAAGAGGCCGGGATTCGGATCACCATCGAGCCGCAGGAAGAAGCCGTCTACTATGCCGAAAGCGGCTGGCTCGAAGTCGATCTGGCGATTACCCCCTGGGGACCGCGCCCGGTCCCGCAGGTCTTCCTGGACCTGTATCTCAAATCCGACGCGGTGTGGAACGAAGCGCATTGGAGCGACGACGAGATCGACGAGTTGATCGCGCTGGCCGGCTCGACGCTCGATGAAGAGGAGCGCACCCGCGCCTATCACGACATCCAACGCATCATGATCGAACGCGGCCCAATCATCATCCCCTACTTCTTCGCGTCGTTCGGTGTCCTGGCAGACTACGTGAGCGGGGTCGAGGTGCACCCGTTCGTTGGGCGTACCAACTTCCACGCCGCCACCGTCTAGGTCGCTTTCACAATCTCAAACCAGTTACCAGAGCGCGGGGACCACTGTGTCCCCGCCTTACTCCGAGGCTGGGTATCTCATGTCCGAGCAAGCAGACCCACTCCGGCGCTGGGCGGGCGCGGCCTTGCCCGCGCGGCGCAGTATGGCGGCAGTGGCCCGGTTCGTGGGCGAGCTGCTGCGCAGCCCGCAGTCGGCGCTGGGCACGGTGATCGTGCTGTTCTTCCTGGTGCTGGCGCTGTTTGGCGCGCGCCTGGCGCCGCATTCCGCCAACGACCAATCGTCGCCCGTGCGCCTCGCGCCCACCATCTCGCCCGCCCAGGTATTCCGGTCCGTGCGCGACGATCCGGCCAACCTGGTCGATCCCGGCACCTACGATCCCGGTGACTACCCGTTTGGCACCGACTACCTGGGGCGCGACGTCTTCAGCCGGGTGATCCTCGGCACGGCGAGCATCTTCCGGATCGCGGGCTTCGGCACGCTGATCGCGGTGATCGTCGGGACGGTGATCGGCCTGTTCGTCGGCTATCAGGGCGGGCTGGTCGACGAGGTGGTGAGCCGGTTCATCGACGCGCTGCTGGCGATGCCGGCCCTGCTGATCGCGCTCGTCATCCTGGGCATCCTTCGCAACCTGGAGTTCGAAGAGGGCAGCTTTCAGGCGCTGCTGGCCGACAACAGCGTGCTGCTGGTGATCGCGCTGGTGTACGTGCCGATCGTCGCGCGCGTGGTTCGCAGCAGCACCCTGGAGATCAAAACGCGCGAGTTCGTGCAGGCGGCGCAGATTCGCGGCGAATCCCGGTTTTACATCATCTTTCGCGAAATCTTCCCGTCGGTGATCCCGGCGCTGGTGGTCGAGGCGTCGCTGCGCTTCTCGTATGCGATCTTCCTGGTGGCGTCGTTGGGCTTCCTGGGCGTAACGGCCCGGCCCCCCTCGCCGGACTGGGGCCTGATGGTCAACGAGAATCGGGGCGGCCTGTTCGATCTGACGCCCTGGGCGCTCGAATATCCCGCCGCCGCCATCGCCCTGCTGGTCGTCGGCGTCAACCTCATGTCGGACGGCATCCGGCGCGCCGTGCAGAAAAGTGGGTGATCATGGCCGTTGAAATGGGCGACACCGTCCTGAGTGTCGACAACCTGAGCGTCAGTTACAAGGTGGGGCGCCGGTGGATTCGCGCCGTGCGCGAGTTCCGCGTCGAGGTCGAGCGCGGTCAGATCGTCGGCGTGGTCGGCGAGTCCGGGTCCGGCAAATCGACCGTCGCCACCGGCATCATGCAGTTCCTGCCGCCCAACGGGCGCACCGAGCCGGACAGCAAGATCGCGTTCATGGGCGAGGACATCTCGGCCAGCCCGCGCCGCGCCATGCAGCACATCTGGGGCGCGCGGATGAGCATGGTTCCCCAGAATCCCGCCGCGGCGTTGAACCCGTCGATCCGCGTGGGCGAGCAGGTGGCCGAGATCGTGCGGCGGCACATGGGCGCCGACCGGTCGGCGGCGCTGGCCCAGGTGGTCGAGGAGTTCCGCCGCGTGAACCTGCCCGATCCGGAAAGCATCCTCAAGCGCTACCCGCACGAGCTGAGCGGCGGGATGCAGCAGCGCGTGGTGATCGCCATGGCGCTGATCACCTCGCCGCAGCTTCTCGTGCTGGACGAGCCGACCACCAGCATCGACGTCACGACCGAAGCCGTGATCCTCGACCTGGTGAAGAACCTGATCCGCGACGAGGCCGCCGGGGCGCTCTACGTCACCCACAACCTGGGCGTGGTGGCGCAGTTGTGCGAGCGCGTGGTGGTGATGTACGCCGGGGAGATCATGGAAGAGGCCAGCGTGGCGGCGCTGTTCGAGCGCCCGCTGCACCCGTACACGATCGGCCTGCTGAACAGCGTGCCGCGCCTGGGCCAGACCAAGCGCGACGTCGGCCTGCAGACGATTCCGGGCCGCCCGCCGTCGCTGACCGATCTGCTGGAGGGCTGTGTGTACGCGCCGCGCTGCCCGCTGGCGATCCCGATCTGCCACACGCGCCCGCCGCTCGAAGTGCCCGCCGAGGGCCGGTTGGTGCGCTGCCACCGCTGGCGCGAGATCGACGCGGGCGAGGTGAGCGTGAGCGCGAAGGAAAAGGCGGGCGTCGAGGCGATCGACACCGCCGACCTGGAGCGCGAGAAACTGCTGCGCGTCGAGAACCTGGTCAAACATTTCCCGATCCGGCGCAGCCTGGCCGAGATGATTCGCGGCGTGAAGCCCGCGCCGGTCCGCGCGGTGGACGGCGTGAATCTCAACGTGCAGCGCGGGCGCACGCTGGGCCTGGTGGGCGAGAGCGGCAGCGGCAAGACCACGCTCTCGCGCCTGATCATCGGGCTGGAAGACCGCACCGCCGGGACGATCGACCTGCTGGGGATGGACCTGCGCGGCGACGTGCACGACCGCGACAAGCAGGCGCTGGCCGAATTGCAGATGGTCTTCCAGAACCCGCAGAACTCGCTGAATCCGTATCTGACGGTCGGGCAGGCGATCCGGCGCCCGCTGATCACGCTGGCGGGAATGAACCGCGCCGAGGCCGACCGCGAGGTGTGCCGCCTGCTGCGCGCCGTCAACCTGCGCGACGAATACGCGCTGCGCTACCCCGGCGAGCTGAGCGGCGGCGAGAAACAGCGCGTCGCCATCGCGCGCGCCTTCGCGTCGAACCCGTCGCTGATCATCTGTGACGAGCCGGTGTCGTCGCTGGATGTGTCGGTCCAGTCCGCCGTGCTCAACCTGCTGGCCCAGCTCCAGGAGGATCGCGACACCGCATACCTGTTCATCTCGCACGATCTGGCGGTGGTGAGCTACCTGGCCGACTACATCGCGGTGATGTACCTGGGTCAGTTGTTCGAGGTGGGCTACGGGCGCGACCTGTTCAGCCCGCCGCTGCATCCCTACACCGAGGCGCTGGTGTCGGCCATCCCGGTGGCCGATCCGTCGCGGCGGGTGCGGCGGGTCCGCCTGACCGACGACATCCCCAGCCCGCGCAACATGCCCACCGGCTGCCGTTTTCACACGCGCTGCCCGCACAAGATCGGCGCGATCTGCGAGAACGAGGCGCCTCCCTGGCGCGACGATGGCGACGGGCACTTCATCCGCTGCCACATTCCGCTGGACGAACTGCGCGACCTGCAAAGCGATCTGGACCTGATGGAACGGGAGGACGGGTGAGATGTGGCGCTTCTTTGCACGGCGGATGGCGTTCTTCGTCTTCACGTTGTTCCTCACCTCGGTGTTCGTGTTCATCCTGACGCGCGTCCTGCCCGGCGACGTGGCCCGCGTGCTGTTGGGGCGCGATGCCAGCCCGGAGGCGGTCGCCGCCAAGCGCGACGAACTGGGCCTGGACGAGCCGTTGATCGTGCAATACGGGGCCTGGGCGGAGGACTTCGTCACCGGGGATTGGGGCGAGACGTTCGCCAACCCGCGCCGGGACATCCGCGCGGTGGTGGGCGAGCGCATGGTGAACTCGGGCCGGCTGGCGGCGCTCACGCTGTTGATCGCGCTCCCGATCTCGATCACGCTGGGCGTGATCGCCGGGCTGACCGAGGGCCGCCTGACGGACAGCGCGATCTCGATCCTGTCGCTGTCGGTGGTCAGCCTGCCGGAGTTCGTGACCGGGCTGTTTCTGATCAACGTGGTGGCGCTCAACTGGCAGGACAACCCGATCGCCGAGCGATTCGGCTGGTTCCCGGCCAGCTCGGCGATCCCGGCGGACGCGTCGTTTTCGGAGGCGCTGCCCAGCCTGTGGCTGCCCGCCATCGCCGCCACCCTGGTGCTGATGGCCTACATCGTGCGGCTGGTGCGCGCCGGAGTAATCGAGGAGCTGAAGCGGGACTACGTGCGGACGGCGGTGCTCAAGGGGCTGCCGTACCGCGTGGTGGTGGTCAAGCACGTGCTGCGCAACGCGCTGATCCCCACCGTGACCGTGATCGCGACCAGCACCGGCTGGTTGATCAGCGGGCTGGTCGTGATCGAATCGGTGTTCAGCTATCCAGGGTTGGGGCGGCTGTTGATCAACAACGCGATCAACAAGCGCGACCTGCCGCTGATCCAGGCGACGGTGATGGTCACGGTGATGATCATCCTGGTCGCCAATTTCGTCGCGGACCTGTTGTACGCGGTCCTGAATCCGCGCATCCGGCTGGAGTGAGCGCCGCGCGCCAGGCGGCAGGGGCGCGCGCTAGTTCAGCGAGAACAGCCCCTGCATGTCGATCGTGTCGCGCGCGACGATCGCGCTCAGCAGCGCCACCTCGCGCCGGTAGACGGTCCGCACGGTGGTCACGAAGTCGGCGGCGCCTTCAGCGGCCAGCAGCGTCTGCTTCTGGTCGGACGGAATCTGGAGCAGCGCCGCGGCCAGGTAGGCTAGCGCCAGCGGGTCGTCCGGCAGGCGGTCGGGGTCGAGATGGACGTCGTCGGCCACCTGCGACAGCACCGCGAGGTAGCGCTCGACCCACGGGCGCAGCCGGTGCCCGGCCCGCTCGATGACCGGCTCGTTGTGTTCGTCCAGCGGCATCAGCTCGACCGTGCCGACGAGATACGGCTCGTCGTGGTTCAGCGAGCGGATCTGAAAGCGCTCGAGTCCCACCGCCAGGATGTTCATGCGGCCACCGTCGAGCCGCTCGACCTGCGTGATCTGGGCCGTGCAGCCGATGGGATACGGCTCGGCCAGCGGGCCCTGGGCCTCGGTCCCTTTGTGAATCAGGACGACGCCGAACGGCTCATCGTTCTGGAGGCACTGCTCGATCATCAGCTTGTAGCGCGGCTCGAAGATGTGCAGGTTGATCGGCATCCCCGGAAACAGGACCGTGTTCAACGGGAAAAGGGGTATCTCAAACATCGCGTTCCATCGTCCTCTCGATCGTCGTTACAGTCTCGATTCTAGGGGAACGCGCGACGGGTGACCATAAGAACGGTGTGAGTCTTTCCGCCGGGCTGCCCGCCGCCAGATCACGACTCGGTGACCGTGGCGCCCAGGTGGGCGGGCGGGGGATTGTCCGGCTTGTTGGCCCGCCGGGCGAACCGGACGCGCGCCACCCGCAGCCCGTCCATCTCTTCGACGACGATGTCGTAGTCGCCAAAGGACACCCGGTCGCCGGCGGTGGGGATGCGCCCCAGGCGCTCGGCCACGTACCCGCCGATCGTCGTCGAGCGCGGCTCGCCGCCGGGATCGCCGAACCGTTCGATCGTCTCGTTGAGGCTGACCAGCCCTTCGACGACGTTGGCGCTGTCGGCGGAGTCGTACGCCGCGCTCTCGCTGTCGAACTCGTCCTCGACCTCGCCGACCAGCTCCTCGATGATGTCTTCCATGGTGGCGATGCCCGCCACGCCGCCGTATTCGTCCATCACCACGGCCAGGTGAGTCTGGGTGCGCTGCATGTTTTCCAGCACCTTGTCGACGCTGATCGTGGCCGGGACGAACAGCGGCTCGCGCAGAATCGCGCGCAGGTCGAAGCCCTCCTCCGCGGTCAGCACTTCCGGCTGGTGGATGATCGCGTCCAGCAGGTCTTTGGTGTGCAGGATGCCGGTGATGTGGTCCATCGAGCCTTCGTAAACCGGGTAGCGCGAGTGGTGCTGCGTGGCGATGCGGTGCAGCAGCAGCGGCAGCGACAGGTCGACCGGGATGCCGTCCACGTCGACGCGCGGCTGCATCACTTCCTGCACGCTGATGTCCCTGAAGTCGAAGACGCGCCGCAGCAGGCGTTCTTCGCGCTCTTGCAGCAGGCCCGCCTCGCGGCTGGAATGGACCAGCATTTCCAGCTCTTCCGGCGAGTGGACGGTGGCATGCCCCGCCGCCGGCTCGAAGCCGAGCAGCCGCACGACGGCGTTCCCCACGCCGTTCATCAGCCAGATTACCGGGCGGAAGATCTTGAGGAACAGCGTGGTCGGGCGCGCGACGATGATCGACGTGCTCTCCGGGCGCTGGAGCGCGATCGACTTGGGGGCCAGCTCGCCCAGCACGATGTGCAGCATGGTCACAATCGAGAAGCCGATGGCGACCATGATCGTCTTGCCGAAGGTCGCCAGCACGTGTTCCGGCAGGATCAGCTCGAGCAGCGGCTCGAACAGGTGCGCGACCGCCGGCTCGCCGATCCAGCCCAGGCCCAGGCTGGCGAGCGTGATGCCGAGCTGGGTCGCGGCGATGAAGCTGTCCAGGTGGGCGATGGCCTCTTCGGCGGCGCGGGCCCCGGCGCTGCCCTCGGCGGCGAGCTGGGCGATGCGGGTGCGCCGCGCCCCCACCAGCGAGAACTCGGCGGCGACGAAGAAGCCGTTCATGAAGACGAGCGCGAAGACGGCCACAAGACCTAAAGCGGTATTCATGCGGTGTTTTGGACTTTCCCTGATATGCTGTGTGTAACTTAGTATATTACACCCGGGCCGGATTACGAAAATCCGGGCGCGCCCGCGCCGTGTGGCGCGTCACGGGTGGGGAGTTGCTTGGCAACTGCCGCGCCTGTCACTATACTCGCCTCGATACTCGCACCACTGAGTCAAGGAGCGCTCCGCCATGTATATCGTCCATGTGCACTGCCGTGTGAAACCCGAAGACGTCGATGCATTCCGCGAGGCGTGCATCGACAACGCCAGCCACAGCATCCAGGAGCCGGGCGTGGCCCGCTTCGACGTGCTGCAGCAGGCCGACGATCCCACGCGCTTCACCCTGGTCGAAGTCTACTACACCCGCGACGACCCGGCTCACCACCGCGAGACCGCCCATTACAAGCGCTGGGCCAAGATCGCCAACCCGATGATGGCCGAGCCGCGCAGCAAGGCGATCTACGACAACGTCTTCCCCGGCGAAGACGGCTGGGGGTAGGCCGCCATGCGTTTCGAATTCGCCACCGCCGCGCGCATCATCTTCGGGCCGGGCACGCTGCGCGAGATCGGCCCGCTGGCCGCCGAGATGGGCAGCCGGGCGCTGGTCGTGATCGGCAAGAGCGCCGACCGCGCCGCTCCGCTCGTCGAACACCTGGACCGGCACGGCGTCAAGACGGTCACCTTCCCGATCTACCAGGAGCCGACGGTCGACCTGGCCGAGCACGGCGTGCAGCAGGTGCGCCGGTGCGGCTGCGACGTGGTGATCGGCTTCGGCGGCGGCAGTGCCATCGACACAGCGAAAGCACTCGCCGCGCTGGCGACCAACCCCGGCGAGCCGCTGGATTACCTGGAAGTGATCGGGCGCGGCAAAGCGCTGGCCAAAGCGCCGCTGCCGGCCATCGCCATCCCGACCACGGCGGGCACCGGCGCCGAGGTGACGCGCAACGCCGTGCTGGCCTCGCCGGAGCACCGCGTCAAGGTCAGCCTGCGCAGCCCGCTGATGCTGCCCCGGCTGGCGCTGGTCGATCCGGAGCTGACCTTCACCCTGCCGCCCGACGTGACGGCGGCGACCGGCCTGGATGCGCTCACCCAACTGATCGAGCCGTTCGTCTCGGTGCGCGCCAACCCGGTGACGGACGCTATCTGTCGCGACGGGCTGGGCCGGGTGGCGCGCTCGCTGCGGCGGGCGTTCGAGCGCGGCGACGACGCGGCGGCTCGCGAGGATATGGCGCTGGCGAGCCTGTTCGGCGGGCTGGCGCTGGCGAATGCCGGGCTGGGCGCAGTGCACGGTTTCGCCGGGCCGTTCGGCGGCATGTTCGAAGCGCCGCACGGGGCGGTTTGCGCCGCGCTGCTGCCGGGTGCGATGGCGGTTAACGTCCGCGCCCTGCAAGCCCGCGAGCCTCAGGGGGCGGCCCTGGCCCGCTACGCCGAGATCGCGCGCATCCTGACCGGGCGCGACGACGCGACTCCCGCCGACGGCGCGGCCTGGGTGGCGGACCTGGTCGCCGCGCTGGGCGTGCCGGGCCTGGATCACTACGGGCTGACCGGTGGCGATATCGCACCGCTGGTCGAAAAGTCGGCGGTCGCCAGCTCGATGAAGGGCAACCCGATCGCGCTCACCGAGGACGAGATGCGGCAGATCGTGGAGCGGGCGCGCTAGATGAAACGCTGGCAGGCGGACGCGACGCTGGCCCTGATCGCGCTGATCTGGGGCTCGACGTTCGTGATGGTCAAGAACGCGCTGGACGCCGTCGAGCCGATGACGTTCGTCGGCTGGCGCTTCTGGCTGGCGTCGCTCTTTCTCGTGATCCTGTTCCGCCGCCGGATGCGCGGGCTGGTGCGCGGGGAAGTGCTCGCCGGGGGCCTGATCGGCGTCTGGCTGGCGCTGGGCTACATCTTCCAGACGATCGGCCTGCAAACCACGACCAGCGCCAAAGCCGGGTTCATCACCGGGCTGAGCGTCGTCATCGTGCCCGTCCTGGCGACCGCGCTGCTGCGCCGCCCGCCGGGGCGCGGCGCCGCCGCCGGGATCGTCGCGGCGACGGTCGGGCTGGGCTTCCTGTCGCTCGATCGTAACCTGCGCGTGCAGTCCGGCGACCTGTGGGTGCTGGGCTGCGCGTTCGCCTTCGCACTGCATATCGTGACCGTCTCGCGCTTTTCGCCCCACTACGACGCCGTCCGGCTGGCGGTCGTCCAGATCGCGACGGTGGCCGTCCTGGCGACGGGGGCCGCGCTCGCCTTCGAGACGCCGCGCGCCAGCCTGCCCGCCGATACGTGGTTCGCTATCGCGTTCACCGGCGTGGCGGCGACAGCCCTGGCCTTTGGCCTGCAAGTCTACGTCCAGCGCTTCACCACGCCGACGCACACCGCGCTGCTGTTCAGCCTGGAGCCGGTCTTCGCCGCGCTGTTCGGCTGGGCGCTGGCGAGCGAAGTGCTGGGCGCGAAGGAGCTGGTGGGCTGCGGCCTGATCCTGGCCGGGATGCTGGTCGCCGAGCTGGGCGATGGGCAGGTGAGCGAGTCGCCGGCCTCGCTGCCCACCTCGCCGGTGGCGGGCGACGCACGCTCCAAATGATGCCCGCGCCCGCTGTCCCTGGGCCTGTGCTATCCGCTGCTGCGAAAGGTGACGATCGTCGGTGCCGGCGCGCTTCGGTCCCGGTATACTTAAAATTGAGTTATCCTGAATGAAATGACACTAAAACCGCTCATTAGTTCACAATCGCTTAATGATTATTGAACCGAGGACATCCCAATGCCGCAAGAAGATCCCCGTATTCTGGAGCTGCGCGCCATGCGCGACCGCGCGCGGCAGGGCGGCGGCGAAGATCGCATCGCCACGCAGCACGCCAAAGGCAAGCTGACCGCCCGCGAGCGGCTGAACCTGCTGCTCGATCCGGGCACGTTCAACGAGCTGGAACCGTACATCACGCATCAGGCCGACGACGAGATGGGGCTGGCGACCGACCAGTACATGGGCGAGGGCGTCGTGACCGGCTACGGGCAGGTCGACGGGCGCACCGTGTACGTCTATGCCCAGGACTTCACCGTGTACGGCGGCACGCTCAGCGAGATGCAGAGCCATAAAATCTGCCGCGTGATGGACCTGGCCGTGCGCAACGGCACGCCGATCATCGGCCTGATCGACTCGGGCGGCGCGCGCATTCAAGAGGGCGTGCGCAGCCTGGGCGGCTATGCCGAGATCTTCCGCCGCAACGCGCTGTATTCGGGCGTGGTCCCGCAGATCAGCGTGATGCTCGGCCCGTGCGCGGGCGGCGCGGCCTATTCGCCGGCCCTCACCGACCTGATCATCATGGTGCGCGAGCACTCGTTCATGTTCCTCACCGGGCCGCAGGTCATCAAGACGGTGACCGGCGAGGACGTGGATACCGAGCAGTTGGGCGGCGCCGAGGTCCACGCCAGCATCAGCGGGACGGCGCACCTGATGGCCGATTCCGAGCAGGAGGCGCTGGCCCTGTGCCGCCGGGCGCTGAACTACCTGCCGTCGAACAACGTCGAAAACCCGCCCTACATCCCGCCCACCGATGACCCGCTGCGCATGGACGAGGCGCTGAACGCGATCGTGCCGCTCGACCCGTCGGAGCCGTACAGCATGCACGAGGTGATCGGCCACGTGGTCGATCACGGCGAGTTCTTCGAGCTTCAGCCCACCTGGGCGCTGAACGCGATCGTCGGGCTGGCGCGCATCGGCGGCCACAGCGTCGGGATCGTGGCCCAGGAGCCGAGCGTGATGGCCGGGGTGATCGACATCGACGCCGCCGACAAGATCACGCGCTTCGTGCGCATGTGCGACTGCTTCAACGTGCCGCTGGTCACGTTCGTCGATTCGCCGGGGTTCCTGCCCGGCGTCGACCAGGAGCACCGCGGCATCATCCGCCACGGCGCGAAGGTGTTGTACGCCTATTCCGAGGCGACGGTGCCCAAGATCAGCGTGATCACGCGCAAGGCGTACGGCGGCGCGTACGTCGTGATGAGCAGCAAGTACCTGGGCACGGACGTGAACTACGCGTGGCCCAGCGCCGAGATCGCGGTCATGGGTGCGGAGGGCGCGGTCAACATCATGTTCCGGCGCGAGATCAACCAGGCCGCCGATCCGGAAGCGGAGCAAAGGCGGCTGGCCGAGAACTACCGGCTGCGCTTCAACAACCCGTACCACGCGGCCAGCGCCGGGTACGTGGACGACATCATCGAGCCGCGCGAAACCCGCGCCAAGATCATCGCCTCGCTGGCCGCGCTGCGCGATAAGTATTCGCCCGCCCCGCCGCGCAAGCACGGCAACATCCCGGTCTGAGAGGAGCCGCGACGATGGGTGAGAATTTGACGGACGCGCTGACCATCACGGTGGTCGGCATGTCGCTGGTCTTCGGCGCGATCCTGCTGCTGTGGGCGGTGATGACCGTCCTGATGCGCCTCGCCGCCGACGAAGGCGAGCCCGCCGGAAGCGACGCGGTGATCGAGACCGGTCGCCGGCGCCGCGCGGCCCTGGCGGCGGTGGCCGTGGCGCTGGCACGCCAGGCCGACCAGAACGAACCCCACGAATTTCCGCTGCCGCCGACGGCAATCGTCACCGCCTGGCAGGCCGTCCAGCGCAGCCAGCAGCTTACGCGGAAGGGTCCAACGCGATGAAAGTGATTGTCCGGGTAGACGAGAAACTGTACGAGGTCGAGATCGGCGATCTGAACGCCCGGCCCATCGTGGCGGTCGTCGAGGGCGAAACGTTCGAGATCTGGCCGGAAGCGCTCGGCAGCGGGACGGCTCTCGCGGCCAGCGCGCCCGCATCCGCCGCGCCGGAGCCTCCCGCGTCCGCGAGCGCTCCCGCGGCCAGGGCCGCGCCGTCCAACTCGGACGCCAGCGCCGTCCACGCACCGATCCCCGGCGTGATCGTGTCGGTGTCGGTCCAGCCGGGCGACCAGGTGAGCACCGGCCAGGAGCTGTGCGTGCTGGAAGCGATGAAGATGAAGAACACGATCCGCGCGCCGCGCGACGGTGAGATCGCCACGGTGGCGATGGCGGTCGGCCAGCACGTCCAACACCACCAGGTGCTGGTCGAGTACGCGGGCTGAGCGCGCGAGAGGCGGACACGACTATGGAGTTTTCCGAACTGTGGCCCGAACTGACCAAGGGTCTGTCGAATTTCACCCTGGGCAACGGCGTGATGATCATCGCCGGGCTGGTGCTGATCGCGCTGGCCGTGCTCAAGGAGTACGAGCCGGTGCTGCTGCTGCCGATCGGGTTTGGCTGCATCCTGGCGAACATCCCGCTGACCGGCATGACAGACAACGGCGGCCTGTTCGACGTGCTGTACAATGCGGGGATCGGCAACGAGCTGTTTCCACTGCTGATCTTCATCGGCGTGGGCGCGATGATCGACTTCAGCCCGCTGCTGGCGATGCCGCGCATGGTGCTGCTGGGCGCGGCGGGGCAGTTTGGCATTTTCGGCACGCTGATCCTGGCGACGCTGCTCGGCTTTCCGCTGAACGAGGCCGCGTCCATCGGCGTGATCGGCGCCATCGACGGCCCGACCTCGATCTACGTGGCGCAGAAGCTGGCGCCGGAGCTCCTCGCGCCGATCGCGGTGGCGGCCTATTCGTACATGTCGCTGGTGCCGATCATCCAGCCGCCGATCATGCGCCTGCTCACCACCCGCGAGGAGCGCCGTATCCGCATGGAATACGCGCCGCGCCCGGTGTCGCGCCGCGCGCGCGTGCTGTTCCCGGTGGTGGTCACGCTGACGGTGGGGCTGCTGGTGCCGGAGGCGACGCCGCTGATCAGCATGTTGATGCTCGGCAACCTGCTGCGCGAAAGCGGCGTGGTGGACCGGCTGCGGCTGGCGGCGGAGAACGAGATCATCAACGTGTCGACGCTGTTCCTGGGGCTGGCCGTCGGCGCGACGATGACGGCGGGCGATTTTCTGAACCTGGATACGGTCCAGATTCTGATCCTGGGCCTGCTGGCCTTCGTGCTCGACACGGCGGCGGGGCTGGTCTTCGGGAAGTTCATGGCGCGCCTCACCGGCGGCAGGATCAATCCGCTGATCGGCGCGGCGGGCATCAGCGCCTTCCCGATGGCGGGGCGGCTGGCCGCGCAGGTCGCGCAGGACGAGGACTTCGAGAACTTCATCCTGATGCACGCCATGGGCGCCAACACTGCCGGGCAGTTGGGGAGCGTGATGGCGGGCGGGGTGCTGCTGGCCCTGGTGACGGCGATCCTGTGATCGCGCAGGGGCGGATTGCGGTATGAAAAGACGAGGCCGGGAGCGTTTCCCGGCCTCGTTCGTTGACGTGGGTTGGTGCTGGACTGACGCTTACTGGGGCGGCAGCAGCACGCCATCGATGACGTGGATCACGCCGTTGGAGGCGATCAGGTCCGGCTGGGTCACCAGGACGTCATCGTTCAGGAAGACGGCGCCATCGCGCACGTCGATGCTGATCGACGCGCCGTTGAGCGTGCGGGCCGAGCTGAGCTGCACGACGTCCGCCGCGGTCACTTTACCGGCCACCACGTGGTACAGCAGGACATCGGTCAGCAGGGCGGTGTCGGCCAGCAGTTCGTCAGCGGTCACGTCGAGCGCGGCCAGCAGGTCGGCGAAGGCGGCATCGGTCGGGACGAACACCGTGAACGGACCCTTACCCAGCAGCGCGCTGTCCAGGCTGGCGGCTTCCAACGCGGCCTTGAGCGTGCTCATGTAGTAGTTCTTGCTGATCGTGCCCATGATGTTGTCGGGCGGGAACAGCACGCCGTCGATTACGTGCACGACGCCGTTGCTCGCGAAGATATCGGTCAGGATGACGTTGGCCGTACCGTTGAGCGTCACGCCGCCGGCGCCAACCGTGATGTTGATGTCGCTGCCCTGCACGGTCGTGGCCTTGTCCAGCTCCACTACCTCAGCCGCGGTCACTTGGCCGGAAACGACGTGGTAGAGCAGGATTTCGGTCAGCAGGGCTTCATCGGCCAGCAGGTCCGCCGCCGAAATGCCGAGCAGGTTCAGCGCATCCGCAAAGGCGGCATCCGTGGGTGCGAAGACGGTGAAGGGGCCGCCGGTCGCCAGGGTGTCGGCCAGCCCGGCAGCTTCTGCCGCGGCCAGCAGGGTGGTGAAGCTGCCCGCGTTCTGGGCGACTTCAACGATATTCGGGCTGGAACCGTCCTGGGCGCGCGCTACCGAGCCCGCCGGGAGCGCGACCGCAACGAGAAGTGCGAGCAGAATTCCGAGAACTGTGAGTTGACGCATGGTGTTTTTCTCCTTAGTGTTTTTAGATCGGTCTGATCGGTCATGCAGATTTGGATTGCTTGTTGCCCCAACGTATGCCCCGATCTTAGTCTGTCAAGATGAGAAACAGCCGAGGTATTGATGAGAATAATATTAGTGTGGACGGCGTGGTCCTCGGGAGTACGGCACGGGCATCAAGACCCGTGGGCAAACTTGCAATTCTATCCCGCCCGTTGTACGCTCTGGCCCATGCGCGAAACACAAGCCATCATCGAACGTGTCCGGCGCGTGTCGGATACCCTCCAACAGCTTCACCTGTCCGTCGATCCGTCGCTGGCCCAGGCACAGGCCGGCCAGTCGCTGTTTGCCGCGCCGCTGAATGGCGGCGAGTCCTATTTGCGCGAGCAGTGGATCCCGGTGGGGCTGCGCGAAGGCCAGGTGGTGGTCGAGATTCCATCGGCGCACCCCTACACGCCCGGCCAGGTGGTGAGCCTGCTCGCCCCGCTGGGCCGGGCGATCCCGCTGCGCCCCAACCTCCAGCACATGCTGCTGATCGCCAACGACGCGCTGCCGACGCCGTTCGTGTGGCTGGCCGGGGATCTCTGTGCCCGTGGCGCGGCGGTCACGCTGGTCCTGGGCGGGCGGGCGCTGGCCTACCCGCTAGAGCTGCTGCCCGCCGAGGTCGAGATCCTGCGGGCCGACACCGATTGGCGCTGGCCCGATCAGGTCGAGACGCTCACCTGGGCCGATCAGGTGATCGCTCTCGCGCCGCCGTATGCCTGCGCCGAGGTCTACGCCGGGTTGTACGACACGATCAGCCAGCTTCGCGTGCAGAACGTGCCGGATGGCTACGTGTTCGGGCTGTACTATTACCGGCTGGCCTGCGGGACCGGCGCCTGTCTCGCCTGCCAGATTCCGGGCCAGAAATACGATCTGCTGGCCTGTACCGATGGTCCGGCGGTCGATCTGAAAAAGGTGGCCTTTCGATGAGCGATTTGCGCGGCGTCCTGTTCGTGGGCGCGCACCCTGACGACGAGACGGTGATGGCCGGCGGCACGCTGGCGATGCTGGGCGCCCAGGGCGTGCCGGTAACTGTGCTCTGCGCGACGGATGGGCGCGGCGGCGAGTCCGGCGGAATCGTCGAAGCGTCCACGCCGGAAACGCTGGCCGCCGTCCGCCGGGAGGAGCTGCGCTGTGCCGCGGGCGCGCTGGGTATCGGCGGGCTGACGTGGCTGGGATACGAAGACCCGGTCATGGGGCCGGACGAGGAGCTGTTCGGGTTCGCGGCGGACGAGGCGGCGCTGATCGCGCAGGTGGCGGAGCACATCCTGGAAAAGGGCGTCTCGGTGGTGATCAGCCACGGCACCGATGGCGAGTACGGCCACCCGGCTCACGTGCAGGTCCATCGCGCCGTGGCGCGCGCCGTGCGCGAGCGGGCCCCGGACGTGCTGTTTTACAGCGTGGGGGCCCTGGTGCCGGAGATCGAGGATCGCCTGTGGAACGCCAGCGATCCGGCGCACCTGGCGCTGGACATCACGCCCTGGGTCGAGGCCAAGCACGCGGCCATGCTCTGCCACCGCACGCAGCACGCGCTGTTCAAACGGCGGCGCAAGCTGGCGACGGTGCGCGAGGCAGTCCGGACGGTCGAGTCGTTTCGCCGCCAGTGGCCGCCGGTCGACGGTCGCGCCGCGCCCGACGATCCGTTCGCCGCGCTGCTGCGATTGGCTGGCGCGTGGCAGCCCCGGTTCCACGAGGCGGACCGATGATCGAGCTGACGCGGCCCGGCAAGACGTCCCTGGTGATCGACAATCCCGTGATGCCCGCCGCGGGCACCTTCGGGTTCGACTACGCGCCCTATCGCGCCCTGATCGACGTGGGCAAGTTGGGGGCGATGGTGACCAACCCGCTCACCTGGCGACCGCGCCGCGTGGCGCGCGGGCCGCGCGTGGTGCCGCTGCCGTCCGGCGTGCTGATTCACACCGGGCTGCCCAACCCCGGCACGAACCGCGCCATCAAGCAGTACGGGGCGCGTTGGGCGCGCAGCGAGGTGCCGGTGATCGTGCACGTGGTCGCCACCTCGCCTGCCGACGTCGCCCGGTGCGCGAACGCGCTCGACCGCTGCGAGGGCGTCGCCGCGCTGGAGATCGGGCTGCACGACCAGGCCACGCCCGACGACGTCGCGCAAATCCTGGCGGCGGCTGAGGCCAACACGCTGCTGCCGCTGCTGGTGCGCGTGCCGCTGTACCAGGCGGTGCCGCTGGCGCGCGCTGCCGAGGCTGCGGGGGCGGGCGCCCTGGTGATCGCCGCGCCGCCGCGCGGCACGACGCGCGATCCCGAAACAGGGCAGTTGGTCGGCGGGCGCATCTATGGCCCGTGGCTCAAGGCGCAGGCCCTGCGCGCGACGGGGCAGGTGGCGCAGATCGCCGGGATCCCCGTCATTGGCAGCGGCGGGATTCACTCTCCGGACGACGCGCGCGATTTCATCGAGGCGGGCGCGATCGCCGTGCAGGTCGATTCGGTCACCTGGACGCAGCCGCACATGCTGGAAGTCATCGCCCGCAACCTGGGCGGGCTGGAGCTCACGCGGGCGGTGGGCGCGTTGAGCGACGAATGGGAGCCGGGCATGGGCCAGACCATGCGCATCGACCGCGAGCGCGCCCGGCGCGGGACGCCGCCCGAAGACGACTCGCCGCCGGACAAGCCGCTCCCCCCAAAATGAAGACCCCGCATTCGCGAGGTCTCGATCAGGACAGATGAAGTTGTGGGGTGCGATAAATGTGAGACTAAGCTCCGGACGATGCAGGGGTTACAGGTTGTCGATGATGTTCTGGTAGATGTTCTGCAAGCCTGGCCCCAAAATGGTCAGCAGCGCGATGAGGACCACGGCGACAAAGATGAGCAACAAGGCGTATTCGACGAGACCTTGCCCGCGCGCTGAGGTGGGTAGGCGGGGATGACACCGCATCCACTGCCAGATCATAAGCGCCCTCCTTTCTTGAGCTTATAGCCATTATACACGATTACGCGACGGCATCTCCTCCTCTGCAAACGCACCGCGTCATTTTCAGCTTATCGCATTTTTTGTCACCGGCTCGATAGTACCCCGATACTATAATTGTTCATGACTTGTTCAGATCCGTAGTGTTAAGTTAACGGTTTAGATGTGCGCGAAGGCGGCATCTCGCCCGGCAGATCGAAACCCGCAGCGCCGTTTATCGTATAATTTGCAGTACGCATCAATAATATCAAAGTGATCATTTAGAAATGTTGATAGAGATATTGACGAATTGAACGTATTTCGTTATGATAGGGTAAATTCGTGCGCTGTGAGGCAAAAACCATGTATCCCGTATATCCCATGCCCGGGCAGTGCCCGGTTTGTAACAACGAGATGACGATCACCCGGCTGTACTGCCCCGACTGCGACGTGACCATCGAGGGCCGGTTCTCGATCGGACGCCTGGGGCTGCTTTCGCCCGAACAACTTGAGTTTGTCGAAGTGTTTTTGCGCTGTGACGGCAAGATCAAGCACGTCGAAAAAGAACTGGGCATCAGCTATCCCACGGTCCGCAGCCGCCTCAACGAGATCATCCTGGCGATGGGGTACGAACTGCCCGGCTCGGAGGTTGGGGAAGATCTGACGCCCGAAGTGCGGCGCCGGGTGCTGGACGACCTGGCCGCCGGGCGCATTACATCTGAAGAGGCGGTCGAGCTGCTGCGCGGCGAGATGCCCTGACTGGCGAGGAGTGATCACCATGCCAACGCGAAAAGAAATTCTTGAGATGCTGGCGCAGGGTCAGATAGACGTGACTCGCGCAACCGAGATGTTGAACGAGGCGAGCGCGACCCCGCCTCCCCTGCCGCCCGCCCCGGAGCCCGCCGCCGAGCCGGCTGCCCCTGCGTCCGCCGCCGAACCCGCGCCGCCGGTCGCGCCGGAGCCGCGTTCGGACTCCTGGTCCGGGCCGCGCTGGCTGCACATTCACGTCAGCGAGCTGGACACGGGCCGCAGCCGCGTGCGCGTCAACGTGCCGCTGGGGCTGGTCAACTTCGGGCTGCGGGTGGGCGCGCGCTTCACCGACGAGGTTGACTCGGACATGATGAACGACGTGTTGCGCGCCCTGGATGGACAGGAGTTTTCCGGCACCCTGGTCGAAGTCGAGGACCTGGACGACAACGAGCACGTGCACATTTTCGTCGATTGACGTGGTGGGAGTGGAGGTATTGTGATGGGACGCGAAGTTCGGGAAAACGTATCGGGAACGGTGATCATCAAGACGGTGGGCGGCGACCTGCGCCTGCGCGGGCGCGAGGACAGCCTGCTCATCCTGGACGGCGACAGCGGCTCGATCGAACAGCTTGGCGAGGACCAGCCGTACGTCGTCACCTGTGACGGCGACTGCCGGATCCTGGTCCCGGGGGATGTCTCGGTCAGCGTGCAGCAGGTCGGCGGTGACGCCAAAATCACCGACCTGGAAGGCGCGCTGGACATCAACCAGGTGGGCGCGGACCTCACCGTGCGGAACGTCGGGCCGGTCCGGATTCGCAACGTGGGCGCGGACCTGCGCGTGAAATGGGCCGAGGGAGACGTTCAGGTTGTCACGGTGGGCGCCGATGCCACCATCCGCGAGGTCGAGGGATCGGTCCGCGTGGGCCGGATCGGGGCGGACCTGTTCCTGCGCAACATCGAGGGGAACTGCGTGGTCGACCAGGTAGGGGCCGATCTGCTGCTCAGCATCGACTTCGCGCCGGGGAACGAGTATCGCTTCCGGGTAGGCAGCGATATACTCTGTCGTGTCGGGCCGGACGCCAACGCCCGGTTCATCCTGCCGGCGCACGTCGCGCTGGGGTTGGATGTCGAAGCCGAGGTGACCGAGGACGACGACAAGGACCAGCAAATCGTGACGCTGGGCGAAGGGAGTGCTACCATCTACATTGACGAGGCCGTCGAGCTGCGTCTGGTCGGCGAAGGCGAGGATTACATGCTCAACCTCGGCGTGCAGATCGAGGAAGAGCTGGAAGCCCGCATGTCGATGCTCGAAGAGAAGCTCAGCCAGCAGCTCGAAGGGCTGGACGAGCGCATCCGCTCGAAGACCGAGCAGTGGGCCTCTCAGGCCGAACGGCTCTCGGAACGCGCCCAGCGCCAAGCGCAGCGCACCGCCGAGCGGCTGCGGCGCAAGATGGAAACGAAGAAGGAAAAGCGCAAGGGGCGGCCCGCCAGCGGGCACGTCCATTGGGGAGCGCCGCTGCCACCTCGCCCGCCTCTGGACCCGGTCACGGAGCAGGAGCGGCTGATGATCTTGAAAATGGTGCAAGAGGGAAAGATCACCATCGAGGAGGCCGAGCGGCTGCTGGCGGCGCTCGAATCGTAAGGGAGGGGTATGTCAGCCGCGGGATTGGCTTCGGCACACCGCCCGTCCAGCGGGCTGCGCCCGGTCCAGTTGCGGCGCGATCTGGCCGACATCGCGGACCTGATCGAGTTCTGTTTCGCGCCCACGCTGGACGCCGCGGGGCGGTCCGCCATCAACGAGATGCGCCTGCTCAGCCGGTCGGGCCCCATCGTGTGGGCGCTGGGCCGGCTGAGCACTGCCGTGCCGGGCGTCATGACCGGCTTCGTGTGGATCGAGCATGGCCGCCTGATCGGCAACGTCTCGGTGACCCCGGCAGGCTATGGCAGCGGCTGGATTATCGCCAACGTTGCCGTGCATCCGGACTACCGGCGGCGGGGAATCGCCCGCCAGTTGATGCACGCGGCGCTCGACCTGGTCGCGCAGCGGGGGACGTTCGCCGTCCTGCAAGTCGACGCCGACAACGACGGCGCGCGGACGCTGTACGCGCAGTTGGGCTTCACGGAGCAGCGCACGTTCACCCGCTGGCGCCGCGCGACACACCTGCGCCTGCCGGAGGGCGACGCGCCGCCGCTGCCGGTCCGGCCCGTGCGGCGCGTCGAGTCACGAGACCTGCTGGCGCTGGCCGAGCGCGTCCGGCCCAACGAGCGCGGCGGCATGGGCTGGCTGCGCCCCAACGACCTGCCTGGGCTGCGTCCGGGACGCTGGCCCGCCCTGGGGCGGCTGCTTAGCGGGCGGAGCGTGACGACGTGGATCCTGCTCGGCGCGGATGGGGCGTTCGACGCGGCGCTGCGGTTTGAAACGCGGCTGGGCTGCTCGACGGCCCTGTTCGATTTGCTGGTGCGCCCCGAACGAGCGGGCGAGCTGGAAACTCCGCTGCTGGCGAGCCTGATCCGGCGGGCAGGCGGCTGGGCGCAGCCGCTGGTCACCGAGCACCCTGACGACGACGTCGCGGCGAGCGAGGCGCTGCGCGGATTTCATTTCAGGCCAGAGCGCACCCTGGTGCACATGATCTGGCAGCCATAAGCCCGGCGCGCCTGCGGCCCGGCTGGAAAGGAAACGATAGAGTATGACCACTTCTGAAGAACGAATGCGGATCCTGCAGATGATCCAGGAAGGCAAGGTCAGCGCCGAGGAAGGCGCCAACCTGCTCCAGGCGCTCAGCCGGGGCGGGCGGCCTACCCCGCCGCCACCGCCGGCCCACGATCCGCGCCTGCTGCGCGTCCGGATCACGGACCTGCACAGCGGCAAGACGAAAGTCAACGTCAACATCCCGATGAGCCTGGTAAACGTGGGCGTCAAACTCGGCGCGCGGTTCACCCCGGCCAACGCCGACGTGAACTATGACGTGATCATGGACGCCATCAAAGGGGGCGCCAGCGGCAAGCTGGTCGATATCGAGGATTTGGAAAGCGGCGAGCGCGTCGAGGTGTGGGTGGAATGAGGGCGCAAACCCGCCGGGCTGCGCCCCTCTGCGCCCGGCCCTACAGCTCGACAGGCTCGCTCAGGATGGCGACCAGCAGATCGATCGCGGCCTGAATGTCGCGCCGGTCCGCCGTTTCGCTCTGAGTGTGGACGTAGCGCGCCGGAATACCGACCGCGCCCGTGGGCACCCCGGCCCGCGCAAGCTGAATCTCCGCGCCATCCGTTGTTCCCATCGTCATCACTTCAAGTTGATAGGGAATGCCGCGCTCCTCGGCCCGCCGGATCATCAGGTTCTTGACCGGCGCCGGGACGATATGACGGGTATCGCGCACCTTGATCACGGCGCCGCCGCCCAGGCTGATCCCGGCATCCTTCGGCTTGGGGACGTCACCGGCGGGTGACAGGTCCACCGCGACGGCGAGGTGCGGCTCCACCCCGTAGCCTGCCGGGCGCGCCCCGCGCGAGCCGACTTCTTCCTGCACGGTGAACACGAAATAGACGGTGTGCGGCGTGCCCTGTTCTTTCAGGCGGCGCATGGCCTCGATCTGGACGGCGCAGCCCAGCCGGTCGTCGAGGGCCTTGCCCACCACGCGCTCGCCGCGCCACACGACCTCGCGCACGAACGCGCCCGGATCGCCCACCTGGACCGGGGCGCTGCCGTCCGCGTCCTGGCTGATGTCGATGAAGAACCCGTCGAAGGTGGGCAGATCGCGCCGCCGGGTGTACTGGTTTTCGACGCCGATGTTGGCGATCACGCCGTTCTCGAAGCGCACCCGCGCGCCGAGCAGCGTGCCCGGCAGCAGCGTGCCCAGGCTGGCGAAGCGGGCGTAGCCCTGCCGGTCGATGTGGCTCACGATGACGCCCAGCTCGTCCATGTGCGCGGCGACCATCACGCGCGCGTCCCCGTCCCCGACCCGGCAGATCAGATTGCCGAGCGGATCGACGGTGATCGCGTCGGCCAGCGGCGCGACTTCCTCGCGGATCAGGTCGCGCACCTGGTGCTCGAACCCGGGCGGCCCCCAGGCTTCGGCCAGTTTCTTGATCAGTGTTTCCACAGCAGTCACCTTTCCAACACGGACGGCGCCAGCGCCATCCACGCGGCGCGCAGCAGCCGGCTCTGATTCTCGAAATCGGACAGGCTCATGATCGAGTGCGGCCCGTGAATGTAGCGGCAGGGGTTGGCGACGACGACGCTCGGCACGCCCGCCCGCGAGCGGTGAATGGCCCCGGCGTCGGTGCCGCCGGCGTGCTGCGGCGAGCGGAACTGGTGCGGGATGCCCTCGGCCTCGCCCACGCGAACCAGGTGGCGCACCAGGCGCGGATCGCTGATCATGCTGCGATCGGCCACGGTAATCGCCGGGCCGCCGCCCAACTGCGTGATCGTCGTCTGGTCCGGCTCGTCGGGGTCTTCGGGCAGGTCGTGGCAGGCGGTGGTTTCGAGCACGAAAGCCACGTCGGGCCGGATGGCGTTGGCCGCCACCCGCGCCCCGCGCAGCCCGACTTCTTCCTGCACGGTGAAGGCGACGTGCAGGTCGAATGGGAACGGCTCGCCCTGCACCAGCGCGATCAGCGAGGCGCAGCCCGCCCGGTCGTCGAGTGCCTTGCCGCGCACGGTCGGCCCCAGCTCGGTGAACTGCGAGTCGAACGCGATCAGATCGCCGGGCTCAGTGGCGCTCTGGGCGGCCTCGCGGTTGGCCGCGCCGATGTCGATCCGCAGCCGCTCGATGGGCACGGTCTTGGTGTCCGCGTTCAGGTGGACGGGCACCCACTGGATGATGCCGGGGATGCGGTCCGGGCCGACGAGCACGCGCGTGCCGGGCAGGATGCGCGCGTCCAGGCCGCCCACCGCGCGAAAACGGATGCCGCCGTCGCCGTCGTAGCCGAAGACCATCATGCCCACCTCGTCCATGTGAGCGGCGGCCATCACGCGCAGGTCCACCTGCCCGGTCCCGCGCCGGACGCCCAACACGTTGCCCAGCGCGTCGATGCGGATGTCGTCGACGGTGTCGCGAATAGCGTCCAGGATGAGCTGGCGCACGGCGCCTTCGTCGCTGGACACGCCGATCGCGTTGCTCAATTCGCGCAGGATCATGATTCGCCTTCCTCAGAGAGGGTTTCGGGCCACGCGATCGTGTCCAGGAAATCCGGCCCCAAGCCCGCGATCAGCGCCGCCATCCAGCGCCCGGCGCGGCGCACGTCGCGCACGTCGATCACCTCGACCGGCGTGTGCATGTTGCGCATGGGGATGCTGATCAACAGGCTGGGCACGCCCTCGCGGCTGACCTGGATCAGCCAGGCGTCGGTGCCGCTGTTGGCGGGCAGGGCCTCGATATGGTGCTTGAATTCCTGGGCTTTGGCGACCTCGCGCGCATGTTTGAACAGTTGCGGGTGGAAGTTCGGCCCGCGCCCGAGCACCGGGCCGTCGCCCAGCTTGAACGTCTCGTCGTCGTTGGCCCCGGCCTGGGCCGCGAAGTTGCCGTCGATCGCGATGGCGATGTCCGGCTGGACCTTGTACGCCGCCGTGATCGCGCCGTGGCTGCCAACCTCCTCCTGCACCGATGCTACCGCTACCACGTCCCAGGCATGCTGGCGCGCCGCGAGTTCCTCCAAGCAGACGGTGATCGCCGCCACCGACACGCGGTTGTCGAACGACTTCCCGGCTAGACGGTCGCCCTTCAGCTCGATGGCGGGCGCGTCGAAGGTGATCGCGTCGCCGACGCGGACCAGCTCGGCCACGTCCTCGCCCGGCAGCCCGACGTCGATCCACAGATCATCGAGCGTCGGGTACTCGGTGCGGCGGCGGGACATGTGCGGCGGCGCGGCCCCGAAGACGCCGGGCAGCGCCCGCCGGCCATGGACCAGCACCGGCTGGCTGAGCAGCACGCGCGAGTCGATGCCGCCGAGCATGGCGGCGCGGATGAACCCGTCGCGGATCTCGGCGACGATCAGGCCGATCTCGTCCATGTGGGCGCACAGCATGACCTTGCGGCGCGGTTCCGGCCCGCTGCCGGTCTTGGTGGCGATCAGGTTGCCCAGGCCGTCCACCTCGAAGGTATCCGCGAGGCCGGCCCACGCTTCGCGGATCGCGTCGCGGGCGGCCTCCTCGTAACCTGACGGGGCGGCCAGCCCGCTCAGATGTTTGATATGTGCTTTCAAGTCCAGCGGCATGTTCGTCGTCCTGACACGGCAAAAACGATCACAACGTTTCTTGCGTTGGAGTCTCGACCGGTGCGTCGGTCGGCGGCGGCGCGTCCGTCGGCGATGGTTCATCGGTCGGCGGCGGCGGATCGGTGGGCGGTGGCGGATCGGTTGGCGGCGCCGGCTCCGTGTTCGTCGGCGTGGCCGATGGGGCCAGCGTCGCCGTCGGCGGCACGGTGAGCGTCGGCGCCGTCGTGGCGGTGGGGAAGGGTGTCAGCGTGGGGAATGGGGTCGGCGTGAGGGTGGGCAGCCGCACCGTCGGGATCAGATAGATCTGGGTGGGCGTGGCGCCCAACTGGTTGCCGAAGGGCGTGAACGTGCCGGTGAAAAACGGGGTGAACGTCGCGGTCGTGCGCGGGGACGCTGTCGCGCCGCCCAGCGTGGCATTCGTCGGGATGCTCGTGCGGCGGGGGGCGCTTTCCGGCGCGTAGGCGAGCATGACCGCCCCCAGACAGTAGCACGGCAGCGTCACCAGGATGATCGCCAGCAAGACCATGCGCGTCGTCTGCCGGCTGTCTGTCATTCGCGAAAAGGGATCGAAGCCCATAGTGTTGTTATCTCTCGCCAGGCCCCCCACAACCTGGGCGGATCGTAGCATGGCGCCGGGGGGATGTCAAAGCCGGCACCATCAACGGATATCGAGCCACAGGCCGGTTTCGATGGTCCGGGCCATGATATGGGCCGCGTGGTGGGCGGGTGTGTCGTAATCGGCCAGGCGCAGCGCGCGGCGGCCCGCTTTTTTCTGCAAGGGGCGGATGGCCTCCCAGGTGTGCGATTTGCCCTCGACGCGCCCCAGCTCGACCACCGGCCAGAACCGGTCGCCGTCGTAGAGGTGCAGCCAGACCTCCTGGGCGATGCGCACCGCGTCGCCGTCTTTGGCGCCTCCCTGCTGGCGCGGGGGCGTCTGCGAGAGCAGGACGTAATCCACCGAATCGAAGGCCAGGCTCCATTTGACGCGCGTCGAAAAGCGCCCCTGGCTGCGGATTTCGCGCCGGGTCGTGTCGATGATGACGTTGGTGTTGCCCAGCAGGGCGGCGAAGGTGCGCACGGCGCTGATCGCCAGCACGACGGCCACCCCCAGCCCGACCCAGGGCAGCCATTCCGGGTTGACGGTCGCCAGCCCGCTGACCTGCGTGCCGACGCTCAGAATGACGAACAGCAGCGCCAGCGCGACGAACCCGGCGGCGCGGAACGCCATCCCCACGACCCAGCCGCCGCGCCGCTGCCACACCAGCCCGCCGGGCGTGGCTGCCAGGGCCCAATCCTCGAACTCGAAGGGCGGCTCCTGGGGCGTGACGCTGGGGACGAGCGGCTCGACCGCGGCCATCGGCGCGGTGATCTCAATCGGCTGCGTGGCCGATACCGGCTCGGCGGGCGACGCGTGCCCCACTTCGGCGGGCGGCGGCACGAGGTGGAATGGCCGCGCGATCACGTCCGCCAGCGCCCGCCCGGCGGTGGCGGCTTCGCCGGCATATTCGTCGACCGGGCCGCTCGGCCAGTTGGCCAGCCCGCACCAGCGCATTTTTTCGCCGGAATCGGGCGGGGCGGCCAACAGCAGCCCCAGGTGCCAGTTCTGCGTTTCGGGCGCCCAGCCGACCACCACGCGCTTGATGTCCGCCGGCGCCAGCGGGCCATCTTCCGGCAGGTGGCGCGCCCGGCAAAAATCGCCGGAGAAGTAGACGCCGTCTTCGCGGGCTTCGACCAGCATGGGGCGCGTTTCGGACAGGCCGGGCGATTGCGAGCCGTTCATCAGCCGCCACGTCGTAGGGCTGAGCTCGATGGTGAGATGATTTGATGCGCGGATTATCTGCATGAGACTTCAGGTGTAATTGATCAAGATAAGCAATTGTAACAGCGACAGCGCCGAATTCAAGGCTTAGTGTCGAGTCGGGTCCGGTGTCTCCTGTGCGCAGGGCAATTCTACAATGTCATCCGTCACCGGGAGATCCGGCGAGCCGGTAATCGCCCAGCGGCGCATCGAGAAGACGTCGTACAGGCCGATTTTGACCGTTGGTGCCTCCGCACTAACCGGCGCGCGCCAGCTCGTGTGGAAGGCCATCCCCGGCAGCCACGCGTCCAGCGGGACCGCGTGGGGCGGGAGGTCGGCCTGATCGATCAGCGTGTCGCCATCCCAGACGTGAATGAACAGGTGGGCCGGCTGGGGCGGGCGCCGCCGCGCGGACCAAGCGAGATCGACGCGCAGCTCGCCCGCCGGCGTGGTGCGGCAGTCGACGGCGGTCAGGATCACGGCGTCTTCCCACGCGACCAGCGCGCCATCCGGGAGCGCGTCCAGCGGCGTCGTGACGGCGCTGACCGCCGTCAGGCGTACGTGCTCGTCCAGCACGCCCGCCGTCGCCTCGCCGACCGGGAGCGCCTGCCCGGCGTCCCAGTCGTACAGGCTCACCAGGATATCGTAACTGCTCACAGGCGCGTCCTCGGCGGCGGGCAGCGTGATCAGGTAGCGCTCGTAAAACACGTCGCCGGGCTGCCAGCGGCTGGCCGGGTGTTCGGGCGTGCCGAGCCGCCCCAGGACCGCGTTGTCGACCTGCTGCACCTGCTGGCTCACGTGATCCACCAGGCGGATCGACACGACGTAATCTTTGCTTGGCTGGCGCAGCGCTTCCCAGAACAACTCGAACGTGAGATAGCCGCCGGGCAGAAAGTTGCTGTCGTAATAAGCATACCCCAACAGGCGGATCTCGCCGGCATACGTCGCCTCGACGCGGACCAGGTCGGACGGTAGATCGCCGGAATCGATGACGTTGGGACGCGGCAGGTACCCGGCCACCGCGTTCGCCCCGGCGGTGACGATCAGCGCGGCGGCCAGCACGGGCAGCGCCAGCGTGATCAGGCGGCGCGGCGCCCGGCGAAGCTCCCACAGGCCGGTGAGCGCACTCGCCGCCAGCAGCAGCGCAAGCGGGGCCGCCGGCATCCGCACGCGCCCGATGACGTAGAAGGCCGCCAGCGACAGGATGTAGAGCGCCAGCGCCGCCCCGACGAGCAGCGCGGCGAAACGGCGTTCGCGCGCGGCTACGCTCAGGCCGAACCCGGCCAGCGCCAGGACCATCAGCAGGCGGAAGTTGACCTGCTCGTCCGCCGCGAGCGCGGCCAGCAGCGGCGAGACGTCCAGTCCGGTCGCCCGGTAGTCGATCATCTCGGAGTCGCTGTGCTCGACCGGCTCCCAGAACAGGGCCACGCGGCGCAGCGTCAGCTCGATCGGGTGGGCCGGGTCGCGCTCCACGTCGCGGGCGAGCGCCTCCAGCCAGCGGTCGCCCCGCGCCAGCGCGAGCCGTTCGCTCTGCGTCTTGTACGTGTTCATGCCGGTCGAGTTCAGGTTGTTGGACCGGAACAACTGGTAGTCGCCCAGGTCCGCGGTGAGCGCGACGACCCCGGCGCGCAGGTTCGCCACCGTGATCGGCATGATGCAGAGCGCCGTCGCGATGATGAGCAGGCCGCCGTTCAGCGCCCGGCGGCGCCAGCTTGCGCCGGGTTGGATCGCCAGCACGACCAGCGGCAGGAAGAGCATGACCAGGAGCGTATTGCGGAATACCGCGCCGAGGCCGATCGCGATCCCGCACAGCAGGATGAACGCCGGGTGGCGCCAGCGCACTACCGCCGCCAGCGCGGCGACCAGGGCGAACATCATCCAGGTGGCCGGGCCGACGATCTGCAGCGTGTGCTGGTAGTGGATCAGCGGCGGGAACAGGGCGGCCAGCAGCCCGGCGATGACGCCGGTGGGCCGGTCGAACAGCGCCCACCCGGCCAGCGCCAGCATGACCGCGCTCAGGCTGGCGACGGTCGTGTTGAACACGTACAGCAGTTGCAGGTCCGGCCCCAGGACCATTTGCAGCAGGCCGAGATACACGAACATGCCCTGCTGGAAGATCTGGCCGCCGACCGGCACCTCCCCGGCGATCCAGCCGCGCCCCAACATAACGTAGTTGTCCCAGATTTTGTCCATCGTCCATAAGGTCGGGTCGTTGTCGAATTTCTGCGCCAGCGTGACCAGCCGCGCGCCCAACGCCAGGGCGAGGATCAGGGCCAGGGCGATCCACATGCGCCGCGAGATGCGCAGCGCCGAGACCAGGACGATGACGCCGCCCAGCCCCATCACCAGCGACAGCGGCCTGAACAGCGCGCGGACGGCGTCGCTCAGCGAGTAGCCCCCGCCCGGCGGGGCGTAGTCCCAGGCCGGGACGGGCCTGCGGATGCCCAGCGCGGTCGCCTGCTCGAACGCCAGGTGCCCATCCGGGGGATAGGAGTCGGGGACTGAATAGCGCAGCGCGAACGGGATGGCGTCCTCGCCGGTGTCGGGCAGCGCCACGCGGGGCGAGGCGTCGCCCTCGTAGACGGTTTCGCCGCCCAGCGTCAGCGTGAGATCGGCGCCCAGGGTGTTATCGACCCACAGCTCGCCGGGGGTCGGCAGCGCCCCTTCGAACTGCCCTTCCTGGGCGGATTCCGTGGTGATGGTGATCGCGTCCAGCCAGACCCACGCGGCCCGGTGGGCGATGCCGCCGTAGCGGTGGATGACGCGCGTCTGGGGCGCATAGGCCGGCGCGAAGAAGATGCACGCCAGCGCCAGCAATCCCAGCCCCAGCCACAGCCGCCGGGATCGGAATGGCGGGCGCGTTGCACGAGTGGATGACGGAATCATACCGGCTGTCTTCAGGATGACCAGGCGAATAGTGCGCCCAAGTCTACCGCGCGCGGGCGCGGCGGGCGAACGGCGCTCACGTCAGGAACAGGATCGCGGTCCCGGCGACGGCCAGCGCGGTGCCGACCACGGCGCGCTGGGTGATGCGCTCCTTGAAGAACAGCCAGCCCAGCGGCAGCAGGAAGACCGGCGTCAGGCTCGTCAGGGTGGAGGCGACGCCGACCGGCGCGTTCTGTACGGCGATGAGCGACAGCCACACGCCCAGGAACGGCCCGGCGATCGCGCCGCCCACGATGAACCGGATCGCGCGCGGATGGTCGCGCAGTTTTTGCGCGGTGGGGCGCATCTGGCCGTTCGCCGCCGCCAGCGCCCAGATCACGATCGTGGCAACGGTCAGGCGCATCAGGTTGCCCGACAGCGCCGAGTAATCGCCCTCCAGCCCCTTCTTCGAGGCGATCAGGCCAACGGCCTGCCCCAACGCCCCGCCCAGGCCGAACAGCACGCCGATGACGTAGAAGCGCAGCGAGGCATCCGGCAGGCCGTCGCGCCCGTTGCGCCGGTCGGTGACCACCCACGCCACGCCGCTGATCGCCAGCGCGATGCCCGCCAGTTGGCCCGCGGTCAGCGATTCGGACAGCAGCATCCGGGCCAGCACGGCGCCCATCACCGGGTTGAGCGCCATCAGCAGCATCGACAGGCGCGGGCCGATCATCACGAACGCCTGGAACAGGCACGCGTCGCCGATCACGAACCCGATCACGCCGGAGGCCGCCATCCAGCCCCAGCGCTCCGGGTCGGCATAGACCGGTAGCAGCTCGCCCTGGGTGACGAGATGCAGGCTGCTGACCATGACGAATGCCAGCACCAGCCGGGTCCGGTTGACGACGGGCGAGCCGACCAGCCGCCCCGACAGTGTGAAGAAGATCGAGGTGAAGCTCCAGCACAACGAGGTCGCTAACCCTGCCAGTTCGCCTACGGGAAGGGACACGGTGAGGTTCTCCATCTGGATAGGGGCAGAAGGCCCCAAGCGTAGCGCAGTTTGCCAGAAAAACAAGCCCGCCAGCCGGCGCTGACGGGCAGAGTGTGCGGGCAATGGGCCGCCGGCTGGCTCAGGCCAGTTGCAGCGCTTTCGTCTCGACGATGTGGCTCGCCTGGGTGATGAAGTCCGTCACGTGCATCGCGCCCAGGTCCTCGCCGGAGCGCAGGCGCACGCTGACCGCGCTCTTCTCGATGTCGCGGTCGCCGACGATCAGCATCCACGGAATTTTCTGCGTCGTCGCGCTGCGGATCTTGCCGCCCATGCGCCCCGCCGAGTCGTCGACTTCCACGCGCAGCCCGGCGTCGCGCAGTTGCGCGGCCACCTCGTGCGCGTAGTCCAGGTGGCGGTCGGCCACAGGGATCATTACGACCTGCACCGGCGACAGCCACGCCGGGAACGCCCCGGCGAAGTGCTCGATCATCACCGCGACGAAACGCTCCATGCTGCCGTACAGCGCGCGGTGGATCATGATCGGGCGGTGGCGCTCGTTGTCCTCGCCCACGTATTCCAGCTCGAAGCGGGCGGGCAGGTTGTAGTCCACCTGGATCGTGCTGATCTGCCACTCGCGCTTGAGCGCGTCGCGGATGATGTAGTCGAGCTTGGGGCCATAGAACGCGGCCTCGCCCTCTTCCACCGTGTAATCCAGCCCGCGCTTGTCGGCGGCGGCGATGATCGCCTGCGTCGCGTGTTCCCAGCCCTCGTCTTCGCCGACGTACTTGTTGCTCTCGGGGTCGCGAATTCCCACCCGCGCGCGGTAGTCCGTCAGGCCGACGCTGGTGAGGATGAACTCGACCAGGTCCGCGACCTTGAGGAATTCTTCCTCGAGCTGCTCCGGCGTGCAGAAGATGTGCGCGTCGTCCTGCGTGAAGCCGCGCACCCGCGTCAGGCCGTGCAGCTCGCCCGATTTCTCGTAGCGGTAGACCGTGCCGAACTCCGCATAACGGACCGGCAGGTCGCGGTACGAGCGCAGCTCATCCTTATAGATCTGCGTGTGGTGCGGGCAGTTCATCGGCTTGAGCATGAACAGCTCGCCCTCGACCTCGAACGGCGAATACTGGCTGTCCTTATAGTACGGGTAGTGGCCCGACGTCTCGAACAGCTTGACGCGCGCGATGTGCGGCGTGAGGATCGGCTCGTAGCCGCGGCTGAGCTGCACGTCGCGCAGGAAGCGCTCGAGCAAGTCGCGCAGCACGGCGCCTTTGGGCTTCCACAGCGGCAGGCCCTTGCCGACCAACTGGCTGAACGTGAACAGGCCGATCTCCTGGCCGATGCGCCGGTGATCGCGCTTTTTGGCTTCTTCGAGCAGCTCCAGGTATTCCGCAAGCTGTTCGGGCGTCTGCCACGCCGTGCCGTAGATGCGGGTGAGCATCTCGCGGTTTTCGTCGCCGCGCCAGTACGCGCCCGCCGGGGCTTTGAACGTGATGTTGATCGCGTCCGGGTTGATCTCGCGGGTGTTGGCGACGTGCGGCCCGCGGCACAGGTCCTCGAATGAGTCCTGCCGGTACGTGCTGATCACGACCGGTTCGTCCGTTTTCTCGCCGTATTCGTCCACGCCGCCGCGCTCCAGCCCGTCGATCAGCTCGAGCTTGTACGGCTGGCCTTTGAACAGGGCGCGAGCCTCTTTGGCGCTCACTTCGCGGCGGATGAACTCGTGCCCTTCGCGGATGATCTCGCGCATCCGGTTCTCGATCTCGACCTGGTCTTCCTCCGTCAGCGGGCGGGGCAGGTCGAAGTCGTAGTAGAACCCATCCTCGATGGGCGGGCCGATGGCGATCTTGGCCTCCGGGAATTTCTCGAGCACGGCCTGGGCCATGATGTGCGCCGTCGAGTGACGGATACGGTAGAGCTGGCTGTCCTGGTACCGTTGCATGATGGTGAAAACCTTCTCCTCTGAGCCGGGTAGCAACCCGTGAGTGTGGATGATGATCTACGCAGCAGGGACACCCTGCGCTATGCCCCACCGCCGGCGATGCGGCGCGTGCGGTAGGGACCAGCGCAGGATGTCCCTACCAGGGCCGCCCGGTAGTGCTGCCGGTTGGATCGGTCATGGCGCGCTCCTTTGTCGTTACGTCCCGACGATGTCGGTATCGCGGGCTTCGGCCTCGAATTCGGCAAACACGCTCTCGAACACGCCGAGAGCCATCAGGTTGTCGATCACGTCCTCGATGATGTCCGCTGTCAGCATCTCGACGATGACGTGCGGTGTTTCGAGCGCGAGGAACGGGGTCGGCGCCAGCGACTGGTTGTGCTCGCGGGCGACATCCAGGCTGAGCTGCATTTCCTGCTGGAGATGGGCCAGCGTCACGAAGTGCGCCTGCCACAGCTTGTTGTCTTCCATCTCCACCAACACATCGGCGCTGTCGGTCTTGGGATCAAATCCCAGGATCGACTCGGGTTCAATCCAAACGCGCTTGATCAACACGGTCGTTCGCCTTCTTACTCAGTGAGCCAGTTGTTCCCATCTTACACCCAAACTGACTCCAAATAGTAGACCCCCGCCCAACAAACTTGGGGCGAGGGTCCTCATGATCCACGCGGTTCCACCCAATTTCGACGCGCGCGCCGGGGCGCGGTTGTCCTCTTGGGGCCGGTAACGGGGCCAGCCGGCATCACCTACTGCGCCGGGGCGGTTCGGTGACGCGCTCGCGGGGGGTTTTCCTGGCGGGCCAATCGAGCGGGCTTCCAGTCCATGACCCGCTTTCCCTGGGAATGGCCGGGGCCAGTACTCGTCCCGGTCAACGCTTTGTGCCAATTTGTAATATGCCATTGAGGATACGCAAAAAGGACCGGAGTGTCAAGGTTTTCTAACGAATGTCCCGGCTCATAGGCCCTGTTTCTAGGTCGCTGGTACGATTTCCTCCACAAACTGCGCTGTGCTATACTGGCGCTATGTTACCGATGATGGCTCCCCCCGACGCCGAACGCTGGACGCAGCGGCTCGCCCGCTGGTCCCGACGCCTGCACGCGGCCCGCCTGGACGGGCTGGCCGGCGCGCTGCTCGATGCAGCGGAACCGTTGGGGCCGTTGGGGGCGCACGTGTTATGGATCGCGCAGCCGGCGCTGGGGCTGTTCGTCCCGCGCGACGAGATCGGCGCGCTGGCGCGCGTGCTGGATCAGCCGGGCGGGATGGCCTGGCTGCGGGACAGGTTGGTTGAGCCGGATGGCGGGTTGACATTTCATGAATAACACTGAGCTTACCTGGGTTCTTCTGGCGGTTGCCCTGGCGCAGACGTTGGCAGCCCGGATTCTCTGGCGGCGGGCCCGGCTGTACCACAGGCCGATCGCCGCGTACCGGGTGCTGCCCGAACAGGCCGCCGACGCCGTTGAGAGCAGCAACCGGATTCACTTCTCGCTGGGCAGCAGCGCCCTGGGCGAGAGCAGCAGCCTCAGCGCCCTGGGCGCGGCGGAGGTCGTCTACCGGCTCTCGGAGCGGTTGGCGGTCAGCCGCCAGACGCCGCTGGTCACGCTGAGCCAGCCGCTGACGCTCCCGCTGGCGCAGGACACGCTGCGCCGGGCCTACGAGTTCCGCCAGAACATGGCGCACTATCGCAGCAGTGCCGCCGCGTGGTATCCGCAGGGCGCGCGCTCGCTGTCGTTTGCTGCCGGGGCCGCCAGCCTGGCCGCGGATGCGGATGTGCACAGCAGCGTGCTGCTGGGGCGGTTCGGCGTGGAAATGGCGCTGCTGGGCGAGAGCGCGCTCCGCCACGACCAGGGCCTGATCGCGCACAGCGATCTGCCGGAGGGGCAGGCCGTCGCGTTCGTCCAGGCGGACGAGGCCCTGCTGGGCGAAGAATTGTACGTGGCGGCGGCGTATTTGAACGGCAGCCCGTTGGAACGGGGCGGCGTGGTCGCGCTGGACGTGCTGCGCTGGCTGGTGATCCTGGGCATCATCGTGGCCGCGGTGCAGGCGGCGGTCTGAGGCGACTATGGCGACGAACAGCGGCGCGCAGCGCCATCGCTTACTCAACTTCCTGGCGACCGTCATCGTGATCAGCTCCGGGCTGGTCACCCTGATCGGCCTGCTGAGCGACGACGGCTCGACCGCTGCCGATACGGCGCGGTTTTTGATCCAGCTCGTCACCGTGATCGCCGCCGTGGCCGTGCTGGCCGGGCTGGTCAACCTGGTGGCGGTCCACCTGGGGCGCTTCGTGCGGGCCGAGCGCGGTTGGCCGTACAGCGTGTTCGTGCTGGTGGTGGCGCTGGTGGTGGGCGTGCTGCGGATCCTCGACCGGGCCGAGGTCTGGTCGGGCGATCTGGAGGGCGAGCAGATCAGCGTGCGCGTCTTCGAGTCGGTGCAGGTCAGCCTGGAGTCGGCGCTGGCGGCGCTGCTGGTGTTCTTCCTGGTGTTCGCGGCCTACCGCCTGATGCGCGACCGCGTCACGGTGTGGAATGCGCTCTTCAGCCTGACGGTGATCGTCGTGCTGGTGGGATGGGTTCCGTTTGAGGATATGGATGTGCTGCGCGATGTGCGCGATTGGGTCGTGCGCGTACCGGCCAGCGCCGGGATGCGCGGCCTGTTGATCGGGGTGGGCCTGGGCACGCTGACCGTCGGGGTCCGCGTGTTGATCGGCCAGGACCGGTCATTCCGCGACTGACGCCGCGCGAGGGACAGGACTGCTATGCCGGACGATCCGAACCTTTTTGATGACAGCCTGCTGCCGGACTGGATGCGCGACATGGACGATGATGACGCATCCGAGGGCGAGCCGTCCGGCGAGTCGCAGCCCGGCCAGCCTGCCGGGGATGCGCTGCCGTGGCTGGAGCCTGATCAGCCCGATGCAGCCGGGGCCGAGCCGGGCGCGCCCGCCGCGGATGACGACTGGTTGAGCGCATTCGGATCGGCGCCCGAGGCCGATCTCCCCGACGAGTCCAGCGACGAGGACCTCGACTGGCTGAGCGCGGTGGACGATCAGCCGGAAGACGTGCCCGCCGACGAGGAGCCGCCCGCCGAGCCGGAGATGGTCCCTGATTGGCTGAGCGCGGCGGACGACCAGCCGGAGGAACAGCCCGCTGACGAGGAGCCGCCCGCCGAACCGGGCATGATCCCCGACTGGCTCAGCGAGGCGCGCCCGCCTGAGGCGGAGCCTCCCACGCCCGAGGAAGAGGACCTGACCTTCGAGGAATGGGAACAGCGCGAGCAGGAGCGCTTGCGCGAAGAACAGAAAACCCCCGAGGAGCGCCTGCTCGAAGAGGTCCCCGACTGGTTCGATGAGGTCGAAGCCGCGGGCGGGCCGCCCGAAGGCGAGCCGCCGGAATCGCCCGGCGAGGCGGAGTTCATGCCCGGCTGGGCGTTGGGCCTGGAGGACCAGGATACCGAACAGGCGCCCGACTGGTTCCAGGACCTGGACCTGTCGGCGGAAGCCGTCACGCGGCCCGTGGACATGCCCGAACCCGGCGCGCCCGGCGACGGGCCGTCCGGCGGCGATCTGCCGGACTGGTTCGCGGGGATGGATCTCCCGCTGCCCGGCGAGGCCGATTCCGGCGAGGAACTGCCCCTGCCGGACCTGGGCGACCTCGGTGATGCGGGCGAGGAACCCGCCGAATCCGGCGACGTGCCGGACTGGCTGGCCGCTCAGGAAGACGCGATCGCCGGGCCGGAAGATATCCCCTTCCCTGACCTGGACCTGGACCAACCGCCGCCCGACGAGCCTGCCGCGCGCGATGTGGACGCGTGGCTGGCCGAGATGCCACCCGCCGCCGAGCCGGAGGAGGCCGCGACGGAGCCGGAAGATTTCGTCGAGCGCTTCGAGCCGCTGACGCCGGACGAGTTCACGCCTGCCCCGGTCGACGAGGAAACCCCGGCGTGGCTGCGCGATATGGCCGAAGAAGGCGGCGCTGAGTTCGATGAATCACCGTTCGAGGCGGCCCCCGAAGCCGAGGCGGAAGAACCGGCCCCGGTGAGCGTGTCCGAAGACGACATGGATTGGCTGGCCGACCTGTCGGAGGTGGAGGCGGATGAAGGCGCCGGGATGGGCGCTGAGGAGGTCGTCGCTCCGGAGGAGACGACGGAAGAGGCCGCCGGGGACGCGCTCGGCACGGCGCCGCTGGACAGCCAGGCGCTCGATCAACTGCTGGGGCTGTACGACGACGTGGACGAATTCGCTGGCGAGCCGGAACCGGGGGCGGAACTGGACCTGGAGCCAACCGGCGCGGGAGCGCTGCCGGCCCTGATCGATGAGGACCTGGGGGCCGGTATGGTGTGGGACGATGACCTGGGCCTGCCCGCCGAACCGGCAGAACCCCAGGCCGCCGACCTGCCCGATTTCGAGGCGTTGTTCGCGGGCGGCGAGCCGGGCGAGGCGCTGCCGGAGATCGACGATCAATTCGCGGCGGCAGGCGACGAGAGCGCCCGCCCGCCGACCCCACCGCCCCAGCCGCTCGCCGTGGAGCCGGAGCCGGAAGCCGGACCGGAGCTGCCCGAAGAACCGGCGGCACCCGGCGCGCAGCCCGAATGGGTGGCCGAGCTGCGGCCCTCGGATCTGCCGGTGACGGTGAAGGCCGGCGGCGCGGAGCGAAGCCTCCGCCAGAAGCAGCTCGACGAACTACCCGACCGCGTGCGCGCCTTCCGCGAGGCGGCGCTGCACGACCTGGGCGACGCGGACCTGGCACCGGCGCCGGAAAGCGGCCCGCTGGCCGGGGTGGCCGGGGCGCTGCCGCTGGTCGACGCGGTGTTCCCCCCCGCGACGCGCGCGCCATCGGTCGAAGGGCTGGTCGTGACGCCGGAACAGCAGGCCCGCGCCTGGCGGCTGCAGGCGCTGATGGACGCGATATCGGCGGATGACGAGGCGGAGGACGCCGAAGCCGGCGAAGCCGCCCCCGCGCGCCGCCGGAAAAGCCGCCTGAAGCCCGACCGCGTGCTGGTGGCGCTGATCCTGCTGGTGGGGCTGCTGGTGCCCTTCGCGACCGACGCGCTGCACCTGGCCGCCGATCCGCCTGCGCTGGCGGGTGACCGGCTGGCCGTTGCCGGTGAGGTCGACGCGCTGGAGCCGGGCGACTACGTGCTGTTCGCGTTCGAGTACGGGCCGCCGTCGGCGGGCGAGCTGGACGGGCTGGCCGAAGCCCTGCTGCGCGACGTGCTGGCGCGTGGAGCGGTGCCACTTGCGCTCAGCACGGACCCGCTGGGCGCGTTCCATGCGGGGGCGGTGATCGAGCCGCTGGCGGATGACGCGGCGCTGCTCGCGGCGCGCGCCCAGCAAGAGACGGCGCTCGTCCCCGGCGAAGATTATGCCGCGCTGGCCTACCTGCCGGGCGAGGCGGTCGGCGTGCGCTCGCTGCGCTATGCCTATTCGGACAGCGACGGCACGCCCAAGCGCCACCCGGCATTCGACACGACCCTGCGCGGCGAGGCGACCGACCTGCCGATCAGCCGCGTGGAGGCGGACATCAGCCTGATCGCGGTCATCGGCGGCGAGTCCGAGGCGGTGCGCACCTGGGCCGAACAGCTCGAAAGCGTGGATGTGCCGAAAGTGGCGCTGGTCACGGCGGCGCTGGAGCCGCTCGTCGCGCCGTACGTCCACGAGGACGGGTACGCGGGCTATCTGGCGGGATATCGCGACGCGGCCAGCTACAACCAGGCGCGCAACGCGGCCTCGCGCGCGGCTTACGTCATGCCCGGCGACCTGCCGCTCGACCTGCCGAATCCGGAAAGCGCGCGCTGGCACAGCATGGCGCTCGGGCTGGCGGTGGCGGCGGGCGTGATCGCGCTGGGGATGGTGGTGAACAGTATCCGGGCGCTAGGACGGAGGCGACGGCGGTGACTCCTGATACCCTTGACCTGATAGCCGGGTGGGCCTCGCTGGTGCTGACGCTGCTGGTGTTCAGCTATCTGCTCGGCGACAACGTGCTCTACCGCATCGCCGTGCACGTGCTGGTCGGCGTGGCGGCGGGCTATATTGCCGTGGTGGCGCTGGAGAGCGTGCTCGTCCCCTGGCTGAACGACACGCTGCTGGCCGATCAGGGCGCACGCAGCGACGCGACGATGGTCGCCTTGCGCGTGATAGGCGCGGTGCCGTTCCTGTTCGGCGCGCTGCTGCTGTTCAAGCTGTCGCCGCGGCTGGCGCCGGTGGGCAACCTGGGGCTGGCCGCCGTGATCGGCATCGGGACCGCGGTCGCCGTGGTCGGCGCCGTCGCCGGGACGGTGATCCCGCTGGCCCGCGAGGCCGGGGAAGCGGTGGGCGACAGCGCCCTGGACGGCATCGTGATCGTGGTGGGCACCGTGACCACCCTGGCCTGTTTCCAGTATTGGGCGGTCGAGCGGGGCGGCGAGATCCGCGCGCCGCGCCTGTTTCGCCCGCTGGGCGCGGTCGGGCGCCTGTTCGTGATGGTGGCGTTAGGGGCCCTGTACGCCGGGGCGATTGTCACCAGCATCACGATTTTCGGCGACGTGATCGACGCGCAGATCCGGTTCATCCTCGACAGAGTGGGGGGCTGATCAGCATGGCATTCGAACACGTCAACTCGCTCCTGATCGCCGACATCGGCAACGTGCACACCCGGCTGGTGCTGCTCGATCTGGTCGAGGGCCAGTACCGGCTGATCGCCACCTCGCGCGCCCGCACGACCGCCGCGCCGCCGCTCAGCAACGTGAGCCTGGGCGTCGAGCACGCCGCGGATGCGATGGCGCACCAGATCGGGCGCGGCCTGCTGAGCCTGGAAGCCGATCAGATGTTCATCATGCCCGAAGCGGGCGGCCACGGCGTGGACGAGTTCCTGGCGACGAGCAGCGCCGGGCGCCCCATGAAGGTGTTTCTGGTCGGCCTCACGCCGGAGATCAGCATCGCCAGTGGCCGCCGCGCCCTGGCCGGGACCTACGTCACGGTCACCGACACGCTCAGCACCGATGACCTGCGCAGCGAGGAGCAGAAGATCAACGCCATCCTGCGCGACGAGCCGGACCTGATCCTGATCGTCGGCGGGACGGACGAGGGGGCCGACGACATCCTGATCGACCTGGTCAAGACGATCCAGCAGGCGCTGCTGCTGCTCACGCGCGGCAAGATGCCGGTCGTCCTGTTCGCCGGGAATCGCGCCCTCAAGCGCGAGGTGGACGAGCTGCTCTCGCCGGTCACCGAGGTATATATGGCGCGCAACGTGCGGCCCACGCTGGCCGACGAGCAGGTATTCCCCGCGCAGATCGAGCTGTCGCTGGTGTACGACGATTACCGCACCAAGTCGCCCGGCGGCTTCGTCGAGATCGGGCGTCACAGCCAGGTGGGCGTCGTCCCGACCGTCCAGGGCCTGATCAGCGCCGTGCGGTACCTCAGCCACCTGCCGCAAAAGGGGATCGGGCCGCTGGTGGCGGACATCGGCAGCGCGAACAGCGCGCTGGTGGCGGGCGTCGACCGCGAGCCGCGCTTCACCATCCGCACCGATCTGGGCATGGGACACAGCATGGTCAGCGCGCTGGAAGCCATCACGCCGCAGAACGTGTTGCGCTGGGTGCCGTTCGACGTCGAGATCGACGACCTGTGGGACTACGCGCACAACAAGCAGCTTCGCCCGTCCACGGTGCCCGGCACTGCCGAGGAATTGATGCTCGAACAGGCATTCGCGCGCGAGATTCTGCGCCTGTTGGTGGCCGAAGCGCGCGCCGATTGGGGCTTGGGACACGGCGACCTGCTGCCCGCCTTCCGCCCGATCATCGCCGCCGGGTCGATCCTGACCCAAGCCCAGCATCCGGGCGTCGCGGCGCTGCTGCTGCTGGACGCGCTGCAGCCGGTCGGCATCACCGAGCTTCAGATCGACCCGTACAACCTGCTGTCGTCGCTGGGCGTGGTGGCTTACCTCAAGCCGCTCATCACCGTGCAGGCGCTCGAAGCGCCCGGCCTGGTCAGCCTGGGGACGGCGTTCAGCCCCCAGGGACGCGTCCGGTACGGGCAGGACGTCATGTACGTGCAGGCCCGGCTGGCTGATGGACAGGTCCTGAATCACACCGTGCGCGGCGGCGAGATCTGGATGGTCCCGGCGCTGCCCGGCGACCCGGTCGAGGTGGCGGTCAGGCTGCGCGGCGGGCTGACGATCAGCGGGCGGCGGCGATTCAAGCTGCGGGTGACGGCGGGCGCGGCGGGCGTGATCTTTGATGGCCGGGGCCGCCCGCTGGTAATGCCCCGCCCGCGCGACCGCGCCGCGCGATTCATGCAGTGGCAGCTCGCCATGATGGGCCAGCGCGCCCAGCCGGCTGCCGCGCCGGATGCCGATGCCCTGCTGCCCAGCATCGAGGACCTGTACCCCACCGCGCCGGAGGAGGCCGCCGATGGCAACCTATCCTGAGACGACGATCATCCAGGGGTTGACCCGCATCCAGCGCGAGCGCCGCCTGCCGCCCCAGGCCATCCCGCGCCCGGTGCACATCGTGGCCGGCCAGTCGGTCGACGCCGTGACCGTGGTGCTCGAAGGCGACATCCTCAAGCAGTACCGCATTCTGGATGTGGCCGCGTTCTTCAACATCCGCCAGGCGCAAAAAGCCGCCGAGCTGATCGAGGTCAGCGAGGGACAGCGCGTCCAGTTCGGCCAGGAGCTGGCGCGGCGCGGCAAAGGCCGCCGGGCGAAGTCGATGCTCTCCCCGGTGGAGGGGCAGGTGGTGCGGGTCGAGGACAGCCGGCTGATCATCCAGGCCAGCGAGCGCGCGGTCGAGATCCAGGCCAGGATCCCCGGCGAGCTGGTGTCGGTGGAGCCGAACGCCGTCCAGGTGGTGGGCAACGGCGCGCTCATCCAGTGCGCCTGGGGCAACGGGCAGTACCGCTTCAGCCCCTACCGGTTTCTGCCGGAGGAGGGCTTCGTCGGGCTGAGCAAGCTCGACGTGCGCATCTCGGAATACCGCCACGTGGTGATCATCAGCCCGGCGCCGATCAACAAGGGCGACTTACTGGTCGCCCAACAGCAGGAGGTCGCCGGCGTGGTCGCGCCGAGCATGCCGTCCAACTTGCGCGAATTTGCGATGCAGCTTACATTCCCAGTATTGCTTACAGAAGGGTTTGGACAGCGCCGCTCGACCGAATTGATTTATACCCTATTGCAGAGTAACATGGGACGGCAGGCCGCTTTCGATGCCGCCGTGCCCGATCCCTGGTCGAAGGATCGCCCGGAGATCGTGATCCCATTACCCTCAGGGGGGACTCTGCCGCCCGCGCCGGCGCTGGATCAGCCGGTGGCCGTGGGGGCCAGGGTGCGAATTGTGCGCGCGCCGGGCTATGGTCGGATTGGCGAGGTGGTGGCTCTGCCCGATGGACCTCAGGTCGTTGGCAGCGGGCTGCGGCTGCCCTGCGCTCGGGTGAAATTGCCCAGCGAGCGCGTGGTGGTGGTCCCGCTGGCGAACCTGGATCTGTTGGGCTAGATGGTTGGGACATCGCACGCCGATCAGCGTACTTAGTCATGCCGCTATCGCGGAGGAAACAGCATGAGCCAAGATGACGAACTTTTCCAAGACCTCGAAGATTACAGCGCCCTAGACGAGTCGCCAACGTTCGACTTTGAGGAAGATCCGTTTGCCGAGGAAGAAGAGCCGCGCGGCGGGGTCAGTCGGACCTTCAAGATCGTTGGCGCGATCTTGCTGCTGTTGGTCCTGGTCATCGTTGGCGTGTTGATCGCGCTGGCTGTCACCGGCGACGATGAGCTGTCGCCCAACGAGATGACCAGCACGGCAGTCATCCAGACCAATACCGCGGTGGCGATAGCGCTTGATAATACTGTGACGGCTGTCGCGCTGGCCGAGCAGGCGACGCGCGAAGCGATCATGACGTTCGAGTTCAACGCCACGCAGACCGAGATCAGCTTCCAGACGCAGTCCGCCCAGGCCACGCTCGAAGCCGAACAGACCGCCACCGCCGAATTCCTCGCCGGGCAGACGGCCACCTCCGAAGCCGCCACGCAGGAAGCGCTGAACGCGGCCATGACGGCCACCGAGAGCGCGGCGCGCACGATTCGCGGGCGGCTGGTCAACGAAGACGGCACGGTCTTCGGCAACGTGGGGATTCGCCTCTATCGCGATGATGGCGATGGCGTGTTCAACCCGGCGCCGGTCGCCATCGTGCCGACGCCCGCCGCATCGGTCACGCCTGCCGCGCCGCCTGCCGGGCCTGAAGAAACGGCGGAAGTCGTCGAGGGCCAGGTCGCCCCGCCGGAGACAACTCCCGCGCCGGGCATCGGTGACGACGCGACCGGCGGCGAGACCGGGTCCGGTGACGTGCCCGACGTGCGCCCGATCAGCTACGGCCAGACCGTCCAGGGCACGCTGACCGGCAACGCGCCCGATCCCTGGTTCTTCACCGGGTCGGAAGGCGACCTGATCACGATCACGACCGAGGCCGGCGAGCCGGAGCAGATGGACCTGTTCCTTGAGCTGTTGGGGCCGGACGACGAGTTCCTGATTGACGACGACGACAGCGGCGGCGACTTCAACGCGGCGATCTTCGATTACGCCCTGCCCGCCGATGGCCGGTACACGATCAACGTGGACAGCGTGGCCGCGCCGGGGCCGTACTCGCTGACGCTGGAACTGAGCAGCGGCGAGGCGTTCGAGGCAGACGCGGCGGAGAGCGAGTCCGCGCCGGGGCCGGACGACGCCAGCGGCTACACCATCCCGCCGTTCGCGCGGGTGGTGCCCATCGAGGCGCTCGGCCCGCTGCCGCAAGAGGGCGAGAGCACGCCCACACCTGAGCCGGACGAGTTCATCACGAGCGTGATCACCGGCCCGGACGGCAGCTTCGACTTCGGCGCGCTGGAGCCGGGCATCTACTGGCTGGAGCTCGACTACGACTCGCTGCCCGACGATCTCAAGGCGCTGGTGCCCGATCCGAACGTTGAGCTGGTGTACGTCATGGTCGACGTGCCCGTCAGCGGCGAAATCACCTTCACCATCGGGGCGCTGCCGACGGCGACACCGGGTCTGGCGCCGATCGACCTGACGGCGACGGCCTTCGCCGAGCAAAACATCACGTCCACCGAAGGGACGCCCGGCCTGGTCACGCCGACCGATACGGTCGAGCCGGAAATGCCGCAGAGCGGGTTATTCTCGTCGGATGGCGACGGCGGCCTGGATGGCTCCAACGGCCTGACGGTGCTCGCCATTGCGGCGATCGGTCTGGTGGCGGTGGTGTTCATCGCGCGCAAACTACGCGCGTCGGCCTGATAACCGTCGCCATACAACGACCAGTTGGTCACATAATCAGGGGGCGATTGAAGTCAATCGCCCCTCTGTGAGTTAGCTTCCTATGAACTCTGATTTTCACCTGACGCCTTATCGATCGCACGATGTGAGCGCCGTTCTCGACCGGCTGGCGACCGGGCAGTCCGTTTCGGTTGTCGGCCTGAGCAACCTCGGAAAGTCGATGCTGCTGCGCCAGATGGTCGAGCCGGAGGTCGCCCGCCGCTACGAAGCGCTGACGGGCCGCGCCGTGATGCTGGTCTACGTGGACTGCAACCGCATGCTGGAGATGAGCGCCCAGGGCCTGTACGAGGTGATCCTGCGCGCGGCCCTGGAGGCGCTCGATCGCGCGCCGGTGCCTCGCGTGGCGCTCAAGCACGCCGTGGCCGCCCACTACCAGACCGTCATCGAATCGCCGGGCACGTTCGCGGTCCCGCTGGCGTTCAACGATGCGATCATCGCCCTGCTGCGCGATCAGCCCGAGCAGGACGTGGTCCTGCTGCTGGACGAGTTCGACGCCGTGCTCACCGGCCTGGACGAGCGCGTGTTTTTGAACCTGCGGGCGCTCAAAGACAAATACGTCGAGCGGCTGTCGTACGTCACCGCCACGCTCAAGCCGCCGTCGGCGGTGGGCGGCGGCGACGACCTGGCCGAGTTCTTCGAGCTGTTCGCGGCGTACAAGCATTATCTGGTCCCCCTCAGCCCTGACAAAGCGACCGAGCTGGCGGTTGAAGTCTTCGAGCAGGCCAACGATCACCTCGACCCGCCGGAGCGCGATTACATTCTCGAGCAGGCCGGCGGCCACCCGGGGCTGATCCAGGCGGTGGCGTACGTCGTGATGGAGGTCGAATCTGGCGCGCCGCCGAATTACACCGAGAAAGCGCTGAGCATGGCCGGGGACGTGCTGGAGAATCACCGGCTGGTGCGCAACGAACTGGGCAAGCTCTGGAAGCACCTGCTGCCTTCCGAGCGCGACGCGGTGACCCGGTTTGTTGCGAGCGGCGCCTCCGCGCTCAGCGAAGCCGAGCGGCGCGAGCTGCTGCTGCGAGGGCTGTTGGTGGAGGACGCGGGCGGGCTTCGCCTGTTCGCGCGCCTGTTCGAGAACTACGCCCGGCGGCAGGGGCTGGTGCAGCAGTCGGTGCCGGACGGCGTGTGGGTGGACATCGACGCGGGGACGGTGTGGGTCCACGGCAGGGAGATCGAATCGCTGACCGAGCTTGAATACCGGCTGCTGCTGTTGTTGTACGGGCGGCTGGACAAAATCTGCGACAAGGCCCAGATCGTCGAGGCTGTGTGGGGACAGGACTACCTGGGAGACGTGGACGACGCCCGGATCGAGAAGCTGGTCAGCCGCCTGCGGTCCAAGCTGGAAATCGATCCATCCAATCCCCGGTTCATCAGCACCGTTCGCGGGCGCGGATACCGGCTCAACCGGGCGAACACCGAGGCCGCCGGTGTCACGAGCCTGTAAAATGGGGGCGGGTGCGCGTCACGATTTCGGTACAGCCGGTTACGGCACCAGGCTGATAGGCTGTAAAATGGTATACTATCAGGCGGGTTGCCAGTTGAATACCGGCTAGGTGCCTCTCTATGGCTTATCTCCTGTTCGTGCCCATGGGTTTATACGGGATGCTGGCGGTGGCGGTGATGCTCCGCCAGCCGCGCAGCGTTTCGAACGCCGCGTTGGCCGTATACGCGTGGAGTGCCGTCCTGGTGACGGCGCTGTTCGTGGTGGTGGGCACGACTGCCGATCGCGATCTGGCCGGGGCCGCCGCGCTCGCTCTTTTCGTCAGCACCAGCTTCAACGCCTGCCTGTTCTTCCCGATTGCCCTGGTGGGCCTCTATTTCGAGACCTGGCTCCAGGCGCATTGGCCGCGCCTCCTGGCGCTGGGTCTGCTGATCGTTGCCGGGTTGAACGCCCCGTTTTTGTGGCAGGCCTTCCCCATCCGGGCCGATCTGGTGCAGCCGGTCGAGAATGCGTATTACGTCCGGTTCGCCTTCGACGCAGAGCCGGTGAGGGGATTTGTCGCCGCGCTGGCGCTGATCAGCCTGGGGCTGGTGGGCGTGGTGCTCGCGGCGGCGATGCAGTACCGCCGGCTGATCCGCTGGCGCGAGGTGATCCCGTTTGCCGGGGCGTCGCTGGTGGGGATGGCCGTGGCGGGGGCGGCCCTGTCCGTGGGGGCGGGTTGGTCGGTGGTGGCCACGGCGCTGGGACTGGTCCCGCCGCTGGGCCTGCTCGCCTTCGTGATCTTCCGCCTCGGGCGCGAGATTCCGCTGGACTTCCTCACCCAGGCCGTGTCGGGCGAGAACGTGATCGTGCTGGATGTGGGGCACCGGGTGGTGTGGTTCAGCCCGCAGATCGCGCGCTGGCTGGGCGAAAAGCGCCCCAACCCCTTTGCGCCGCCGCACCTGTTCGACCTGGTGCGCGGGACGGCGTTCGCGCGCCCAATTGAGCGTTTGCTGAGCACGGATGAAACCGAGGGCGAGGTCGATCTGCTGCTCGACGGCGAGGAATACGTGCTGCACATCGTCCGCGAGCCGCTGGTCAACGTGCGCCATTTGTCGGGCGGGCAGCTTCTCGTCCTGCGCGACATTACCGCGTCGCGCATCCGGCGCAGCCTCGAAGAGCGCAGTCGCGAGCTGCTGGCGATGACGGCCATCAGCACGGAGATCGCCTCGTCGCTCGAAACCGACCAGGTGGTGGAACGCGCGCTCGAACAGGTCATCGCCCTCACCGGGGCCGGGCAGAGCATGGTCTACCTGGTCAACGAGGCCGACAAGACTCACCTGGACCTGATGGGCAGCCGCGGCGACGTGCCCTCGTTCGGCGCGCCCGCCGGGGTGCTGGCGGTCGGCGATACCCTGGTCGAGCAGATCATGCACTCCCGGCAGGTCGTGCTGTCGGCGAATGGCCCGACCGACACCAGCGCCGCCCTGGACGGTCGTGACGGCGCGTTGAACACCGGCGCCGCCGTCCCGTTGATCGCGCGGGACCGGGTGATCGGCTTGCTGCGCGTGGTGTTCCCCACGCCGCGCAAATTCGACGCGGTCGAGATCGCGATGCTGGACAGCGTGGGCCGCCAGCTTGCGGTGGCGCTGGACAACGCGCGCCTGCACGCGCGCGAACGCCAGCAGCGCCAGATTGCCGAAGCCATGCGCGAGGTTGCCAGCATTCTCAACAGCCAGAACCTGGGCGAAGCGCTGGAGGCCATGCTGAAACAGCTTGCCACCCTGCTGAACTACGATCGCGCGACCGTGCTGTTGATGGCCGAGCCCGGCCTGCTGGCGATCCGGGCGCACGCCGGGTTCACCCGCGCGCCGCAGGATGGCTCGCTGGAAGACGTCCGCATCCCGATCGAGTCGTTTCCGTATCTCAGGCGCCTGTTCGACGAGCGCAAGCCCCAGCTTGTGGCGAACACCGCCGCCGATTCCGTGTGGAAACCCGGCAGTTATAGCTACTATTCCTGGATGGGCGTGCCGCTGGTCACGCGCGATCAGGTGCTGGGCTGCATCAGCCTCGCGCACAACCAGCCGGGCTATTTCACCGAGGCGCACCTCAAGCTGGCCGCGACGTTCGCCGACCAGGCCGTGATCGCGGTCCAGAACGCGCGCCTGTTCGAGGCCGAGCAGCGGCGGCGCGTCCAGGCCGAGGTGCTCCAACAGGCATCGATCGACCTGACCTCCAGCCCCGATCTCGACAGCGCGCTGTCGGCATCGCTGCGCCACCTGGCCGAACTGATGACGTTCGACCGCGCGCACATCGGCCTGATCAACGTGGACGACCGGACCTGGACGCCGCGTGTCGGGTACCCGGATATGTCCGACGTGCCGTCCAGCGAGCTGATCCCCATCGCGCATTTCCCGCTCATCGACCGGATGATCAGGACCAGGCGCCCGATGCTGGTGCGCCGCACGCGGGATCACGAGCTGTGGCGCGCCAAGCTGCGCGTCCCGGTCGAGGCGGAGACAGACGACCCGGCCAGTTGGATCGGCGCGCCGCTGATCGTGCGCGACCGGGCGATCGGCCTGTTGAACGTGGACAGCTACACGCCGGACAGTTTCACCGAGGACGATTTCCAGATCGCGCAGGTTTTCGCCAACCACATCGCGTCCGCGGTCGAGAACTTCCGCTTGCTCGAAGAAGCCAGCCGCCAGAACCGGGCGCTGCGCGCGCTCAACAACGTGCTGGCTGCCAGCAACGAGGCGCTGGTTCACGACAACCTGCTGAGCGCGTCGCTGGGGCGCGTGCTGGAAACGCTCGATCTCGAAGGGGGCATGATCCACCAGCACGATACTGCCTCGCAGGAGCTGCGCCTGCGGGCCGCGGCAGGGCTGCCCGACGAGGTGACCCGCCGGCTGGACCGCCTGCCGCCGGGGTCCACGCTGCCGCCGGTCACGCTGGCGGACGGGCAGCGCCACGAGTTCTTCAGCGTCCCCCTGGTCGCGCGCGGCTCGGAGATCGGCCTGTTGAGCATCAGCACCTGCGGCAAAGAGCCGCTGGAGAAGGATCTGCAGCAGGTGCTGGTGAACATCGGCCAGCAGTTGGGCGTCGTGCTCGAAAATGCCAACCTGTTCGAAGACACCGCGCGGCGCGGGATGCTCTCGACGGACCTGGGTCGCCTCAGCCTGGCGATCAGCGCACAGCTCGACCGGGACAACGTGCTCGACCTGATCTGCCACGAGAGCACCGGCATCTTCGGCGTGCAAGGGGTCTACGTCTGGCTGATCGACGACGACAAGCTCGTCGGCGCCAAAGGGCGCGGGGCCGGCGCCGACCGGTTCACCGGCCATACGATCGATCTCAGCCGGAGCGACCTGCTGCCGGTGCAGGTCATCAACGAATGGCGGCCCCGATACGTCAACCAGGTCGCTGCGGCGTCCGTCCTGCCGGCGGACTTCCTGGCGTTCTCCGAGGCGCAGTCGGTGATCGCCATCCCGCTGCTGAAGGCCGACATCCCCATCGGCACGCTGCTGATGGTGGACACGACCAACCCGTACGCCTTCGCCGACTGGATGCTGGAGCAGGTCGGGTTGCTGGGCGTGCAGGCGGCCCTGGCGATCCAGAACGCGAGCCTGTTCGACGAGATTCGCCGCCGGCTGGACCAGCTCCGGCTGGTCAACGAGGTCAGCCGCTACGCGACCGCGATTCTCAGCCTGCAGAGCCTGGTGGAGGGGGTCGCCAAAAAGCTGTACAGCACGCTGCATTACGACATCATCAGCCTGCTGCAAATCGACGCCGGTCGGGTTTCGGTCCATTCGGTGTACGTGCGCGGCCAGCCGGTTCAACTCGCGGACATACCGGACGGATTCGCGATGATGCGCAGCGTGGCCGACAAGTCCGTCCAGCAGGCCGAGCCCATTCTCGAGAACCGGCACTGCGAGATCGGCAAGCGCATCCTCGGCTTGCCGTCGTCATTCGACTGCTGCTCGCTGGCGGTCCCGCTGATCATCGCCGACGAGGTGATCGGCGTGCTGATCGTGGAGCGCGAGGGGCACCACAGCATCACCAAGGATGACCTGGACGTGCTTGAGCCGCTGGGGGCACAGTTGGCGATCTCGGTGTGGAACGCCGGGCTGTTCGAGAAGATCCGCCAGCAGGCCATCGAGCTTGAGGCGCGCGTGATCGAGCGCACGCACGAGATCCGCCAGCAGAAAGAGCGCACCGAGGCGATCCTGGGCTCGGTGGCGGATGCCGTGATCATGTTCGACCTGGCCGGGCAGGTGGTGATGACTAACCCGGTTGCCAAAGACCTGTTCGACCAGCACGATCTCAATTTCGACCTGGCGGGCCGGGTAGGGGCGCTGGTTTCGCAGACGCTGCACGCCGAGGAGGACACGCCGTACTCGACGGAGATCATCGAGCTGGGCGCGGTGACGCTGCAAGCCAAGGCGGCGCGCGTGGTCGAGGGCGACGAAGTGCTGGGCTCGGTGGTCGTCATGCGCGATATCTCGGTGCTCAAAGAGCTGGACCGCATGAAAGACCAGTTCGTGTCCAACGTCTCGCACGAGCTGCGCACGCCGCTGGCGAACCTGAAGCTGTACCTGTCGCTGTTGCAGCAGGGCCGCCCCGAGCGCCGGGCGAGCTACATGGAAGTGATGGAGCGCGAAGTCAACCGGTTGGAGCGTCTGATCAGCGATCTGCTGCACCTGTCGCGGCTGCAAAGCGAGCACCGAGCCGAGCGGCCCCAGGTGCGCCGGTTGGTCGATATGGACGAGCTGATCGCCACTGTGATCCACAACAACGCGGCCTGGGCCGACAGCGAAAAGAAAACCCTGGTTCACGAGCGGCTGGCCCCATCGCTGCCCGAAGTCAACGGCGATCCGGACCAGCTCGTGCGCGCCCTGACCAACCTGATCGCCAACGCGATCAACTACACGCCCGCCGGGGGCACGATCACCGTGCGGAGCCTGGTCGAGCCTGCTCGGCAGGGAGAATCAGAATCGGTTATCATTGAAGTCATTGACACGGGGATCGGAATCCGTGATGACGAGCTTCCCATGATATTCGACCGTTTCTACCGGGGGTCGAATGTCGAGCCGAATATCCCCGGCACCGGGTTGGGGCTGGCTATCATCAAAGAGATCGTCGAACTGCATGGCGGCACGATAATGGTTGAGAGCCAGGAGGGACACGGGAGCGCCTTTCGCGTGGCGCTGCCAGCGATGAGACCCAGGCACTGAGGCGTCTGTCGGAGAGGATAGGATGGGCAAGACAACCATTTTAGTCGTCGAAGATGATCTGCACCTGATGGAAGGCATTCGCGACATCCTGCAGATCAATGGATATGAAGTGTTGACCGCCACGAATGGGATCGCGGGGCTGGATGTGCTCAAGGCCCAGCCGGTTCCCCCCGATCTGATCGTGTCCGACATCATGATGCCTCGTATGGACGGGTACGATTTCTTCCACGCCGTGCGCTCGGTCGAAAACTGGGTGGCGATTCCGTTCATCTTCCTCACCGCCAAAGGCGAGCGCGAAGACATCAAGCGCGGTAAGCGGATGGGCGCCGAAGATTACGTCGTCAAGCCGTTCGACGCGGACGATCTGCTGGTCGCGGTGTCGGCCAAGCTCAACCGCAAGAAAGAGCTGGACAAGGTCTGGCAGAGCGAGGTGTCGGGGATCAAGCACAACATCCTGACCATCCTCAACCACGAGCTGCGCACCCCGCTGACCTACGTCGTGGCGTATGCCGACATGCTGCACCGCGACGCCGACGACCTGAGCGTCGACGATATGCGCACCTTCCTGCGCGGGATGAACACGGGCGCGACTCGCCTGCGCCGCATGGTCGAGAACTTCATCCTGCTCGTCGAGCTGGAAACCGGCGAAGCGCAGGCCACCTTCGCGTGGCGGTGCCACCTGATCAACGATTTCACGTCACTGCTGTGGGTCGTGCGCGACAAATACCTGGAATTTGCCCAGGAGCGCGACGTCACGGTGGAGGTCGAGATCGAAGAAGACCTGCCGCCGGTGAAGGCCGACAACGAGTATTTGAGCGCCGCCCTGGAGTGCCTGGTGGACAACGCGATCAAGTTCACCGAAGAGCCGGGCGGCGTGGTGATCATGCGCGCTTACACCGAGAACGGGAACGTGTGCCTGTCCGTGACGGACCAGGGGCGGGGGATCCCGGAGCACGAATTGCAGCACATCTTCGAGAGCTTCTACCAGATCAACCGCGAGCGGTACGAGGACCAGGGCGCGGGGGCCGGCCTGGCGATTGTGGAAGGCATCGTGCGCCTGCACGGCGGCACCATCGCTATCGACAGCGCTTTCGGCCAGGGCAGCACGTTTGTGCTCTACCTGCCTATCGCCGATGAGGACCTGGACGACTAGCAGGGCGCGTCAGGCCCCGGTCAGCCGGTCGTCAGAGGACCTGTGTCAAAGTTGTGCTATGATCAGAGAGCAAAGCTTAACAGGAGGACGTTCGTAGATGGCATCACTATTGCAGAAGGTCAATACGCTGATCTCGGCCAACATGCACGCGCTGGTCGATTCGGCTTTGGAAGCGAATTCGGTCAAGGTAATGGACGAATACATCCGCCAGGCCGAGCGAAACCTGGACGCGGTCGAGGACTCGGCGGCGACGATTGGCGGCACCGTCAAGACGCTGAAGCGCAAATACGAGGAGTTCGCTGCCGCGGCTGAAAAGCTCGACCGCGACATCGATACGCTGCTGATGCGCGGCAAGACCGACCTCGCCTCGGCGGCCCAGGCGGAGCTGAACCAGAAGCAGCAGCTCGCCCAGGAGTATTACGAGCAGTGGCAGTCGCAGGAGCAGGAATACCGCCGGATGCTCGACGCCAAGCTCAAGCTGGAAGCCAAGCTGACCACCATCAAGCAGGAGCGCGAGCACCTCAAGGCCCTCATGGAGCTGGTCGAGGCCAAGGAACTGACCACGCGCACCGTCAAGAGCCTGGACGACCTGGCGGGCGTGGGCGACGAAGACGTGCAGCGCCTGGGCGACCAGATCCGCGCCCGGCTGGACCGCGAAGAGGCCCGGCTGGAGATCGCCAGCGGCAGCATGCGCGACCAGATCGACGAGGCGATCGGTATCTCGGAGATCGAGCTGCAACTCGAAGAACGCCGCCAGCGCCTCGGTTTGGGCGGCGAAAGCGGCGGCGCATGACGGGCGACCTGCTGCCCGCGCGGTTGGGGCGGCACCATCTGTGAACTGGGGAAGGGCGTGGAGATGAGCGCCCTTTTCTGCTTTTGGCACCGGACCGCTGTACAATTACGTACAAGATGATAGGACGAGGTTTGCACGGACAAGGAAGGGTGACGCCCATTATGAAGGATGAGATGCGCAGCCGCGCCTGGAATGCGATCCTCGGTATGGCTTTTTTCAGCATCGAGAGCGCCGTGATCATCGCGCTGTCGATCGTCCTGTACGGCCTGGGGTACGCGCCTTTCGACTGGTGGCAGTCGTGGTACTGGCTGGTGTTCGGCGCCCTGGCCGAGGCGATTTACCTGGGCGTCAGCATCACCGATCCCAAAGCCGCCCAGCGCGCCGTCGACCGGATGCTCACCCAGCGCTACGATCCCGGCAGCATACGCAACCCGCTGACGCGCGAGCGCCTGAAGCGCGCGCTCGAATACCGCCGCCTGATCGGCGAGGCCGCCGCCAACCACACCGGCGCCATGCGCCGCAGCATCGAGAACACCGCCGTCGAAATCAACGACTGGATCGAGCAGATTTACCTGCTGGCCCGGCGGATGGACGCGTTCGAGGAAAACGACATCATTGGCCGCGACCGCCGCATGGTCCCGCACGACCTCAAGACGCTGCGCCGCCGGCTGGAAGCCGAGCAGTCGCCGGACGTGCGTGCCGAGCTGGAAGAGGCGATCCAGACCAAAGAGACGCAGCTCGCCAACCTGCGCAGCCTGGAGAACAACATCAAGCGCGCGGACATCCAGCTCGACCACACCCTCTCGGCGCTGGGCACGGTGTACACGCAGATGCAGCTCATCGACTCCAAGGACCTGGATAGCGCCCGCGCCCAGCGGCTCCAACAGGAGATTCACGACGAGGTGATGTCGCTGCAGGACACGATTTCCGCGATCGACGAGGTGCAGAATTACCAGCGTTACGCCGCGAGCAGGTAAGCCGTGAGCGTGCCGGACCCCGTCCCGCTGGCGCCGGGTTACGCGCTGCGGCGCGCTACCGTGTTCGATCTGCGCGCCGTATACCGCCTGGAGCGCCTCATCTTCCCACGCGATGCCTATCCGTATGCCGACCTGTTCCTGTTGTTCGTGCTGCCCGGCGTGCTCAACCTGAAGCTCACCGCGCCGGACCGGTCGATCGCGGCCTTCGTGTCGGCCACGCGCGGGCTGTTCACCCGGAACCGCGCCTGGATCGTGACCATCGGGGTGCACCCGGCGTACCGGCGGCGCGGCCTGGCGAAGTACCTGCTGGCCGTGGTCGAACGGCGGATGAAGGTCCCATACGTGCGGCTGACCGTGCGCGAGGGGAATGGTCCGGCCATCACGCTCTACCGGAAAACGGGGTACGTGGTGGTGGAACGCAGGCCGGGCTACTATCGCGACGGCGAAACCGGGCTGGTGATGGAAAAGGCGCGCGCGGTCACGCCATCTCCGGAAACTCGATGAACTCCAGATCGCCGCTGGCCGGGTCGAGGATGCACACCGACCGCGCTTGAGGACGGCTGCCGCCCAGCGCGCCGGGGTTGATCAGCCGGACGCCGTAGGCGCTGCGCACCTCGTCGCGGCGCTCGTGCGTGTGGCCGTGGCACACGTACACGTATTTCCCGCTCATCATCATGTTGTAGAGGATCTTCTGGTCCGCGCCGTGGGTGATGCCAATCAGCGTGCCGTCGATCTCGATCTCGCGGCTCATCTGCGGGATCGACACGCCGATCCGCCGCGCGGCGTCGCTCAGCTCGGCCCAGTCGCGGTCCATGTTGCCCCAGACGAACGTGACATCCCAGCCCGCGAACAGGTGCACGATCTCCGGCGTGGTGATGTCGCCGCAGTGCACCAGCCGGGCGATCTCGCGCCGGCGCAGCTCGGCCAGGGCGGCGCGCGTGTTGTCCGCGTGGTTGTGCGTGTCGGAGAGGATGCCGATTTTCATGGCCGAGCGCTTTCGAGGCCGGTGTACGGCGCGAGGACGAACGAGCTGACCGGGCGCAGCGTCTCGCGCTTGACGAGCATCACGGCGGCGAACCCGATCGCGTTCCAGTCGTCGATGTCCGGCGGCTGGCCGCGCAGGTACGCCAGATACAATGTGAGCACGCTGGCATGGCTGACCACGGCCAGCGATTCGCCCGCGGGGTGGCTCGCCAGCAGGCCGTCCATGGCGCGGACGAAACGCGCTTGGGCGGCAGCGCCGGACTCCCACTCAGGGACCGGGGGGGCATATGGGCGGGCGAAAAATGCCCGCTGCGCCGCCAGGAAGGCATCCGGCCCGAGCCACACGTCGCGCCGGGCTTCGCGCAGGTCCGGCACGGCCCGGTGCGGGATGCCGTGCGCGGCGCTGATCGCTTCACCAACGACGGCGGCCTTGTATTCCCGGCTGGTGTAGACGGTGGTCACGCCATCCCAGAACGGCGCGGCAACGAGCGCGCGGATCTGGGCCTCGCCTTCGGGAGACAGCCGCCACTGCGAGGCCGGGAGGGCCGGGTCCGGCTGGGTCCGGGGGTGGCGAATCAGGATCAGGCGCGGGGTCATCAATAGTCGTCGTTGTCGTCGCCGTAGACGTGATACTCGCCGTCGATGATCTGCGGCGCGTCGGGGTCGTGCGCGTCGACGGGTGCGCGGCGACCGCCGCGATACTCGTCGACCACGCCCGGCGGCGCGCTGCGGATGAACCACTGCAAGCCCAGCAGCAGCACGCCGATATCGTCGACCACGCCAAACGGCAGCAGCACGTCCGGCAGCAAATCGATCGGCGAGAGGATGTAGGCGAGCATCGCCATCGGGATCAGCTTGGCCGTGCCGCTCACGCGCCGGTCGAACATCAGCCGCCACGACAACACCAGGTTTTGCCACAGCCGCGCCAGCAGATCGGGATCGGCCTGTTTTCGTTGCTTGGTCATGCCAACTCCTTCCGTCATCCAGATTCTACCCCAGGTTGCGCCGGGACGGTATCCGGATGGCGGTGGGCCGGGCTGCGCAGCAGGACGAACCCCGCCACGACGACCGCGATCAAACCGCCGATGCCCGCCTGGAACGGCCAGGCTGTGTCCTGGGCATAGAGGACGCCGGCCAGGTTGGTGCCGAGCACGGTCGCCAGCCCGGCCAGCGTATCGACCAGGGCGTAAGCCATGCCGCGCTGGTGTTCCTGGACGTAGTGGCTGATCACGCTGACGGCGAACGGGCGCGTGGTGTAGTACGCGCCCAGCAGGAAGTAGGCGGCCACCACGACCGGCCACGCTCCCCCGGCCAGCAGCAGCCCGAACGCGACCAGGACCAGCAGCAGGGTCGCGAAGAATCCGCGCCACGCCGGCAGCCGCGCCAGCGCGATGCTGAACACGGCGGTCCCCAGGGCGTTCAGCGATCCGAACGCGCCGATGGCCGAGCGCGAGAAACCGCGCGCCTCTTCGAGGAACTGCGCGGAGAGCGTCTGCCCGGTCAGCACGGCGATGAAGCCGAAGGTCAGCACGGTCAGCGCTGCGATCACCGGCGGGCGGCGCAGCACGCCGCGATAGTCGTAGCCGCGATCCGGGCGCGGGGGGACGGGATAGTGCGCGGTGTGGGAGATGGCCCACACGCTGAGCAGGAACCAGAACACGCTGAACAGGAACACGGCGCGCAGGCTCACCAGATCGCCGATCAGGCCGCCCGCGCCCGGTGAGATGACCAGCCCCAGCGAATAGGTCGCCCACAGCAGCGTGAGCGACGCCTGAATGGGCAGCAGCGGGTTGCGGGTCGGGTCGTGGCGGATGCTCTGCGTCAGGTACAGATTGGTGACGGGGATGGCGGTGGACGAGATGCCGTACACCAGGAAGCCCGGCGCGGCCCAGCGCCAGTCCGGCGCGAGCGCGATGATCACCACCCCGGCCAGCCCCAGGTACCAGCCCGGCAGCATCAGGCGGCGCGCGCCCAGCCGGTCCGCCAGGATGCCCGCCGGCAGGATGAACAGCAGGCGGGCCAGCCCCCACATGCCGATCACGAAGCCGGTCTGCGACGGCGTGGCGCCCAGCGACTTGACGTACAGGGGCTGGATGAACATCCACAGCCCCTCGCCGATGCCCCACAGCATGTAAGACCACATCACCCAGCGCGTATCGCGCCCGATATCGTGCCACAAGGTCAGCATCGAAAAGCGTTCCTCACCCCCAAGCGGCTGGTCCAGCGCGGAGTCTGCGTCCCGCGAGCGGCCTATTATACCCCGGCGCGGGCGGGTCGTGAGGCCGGGTTTGGGGGAACCTGCGCGGGGCGGCTACGGCGCCATCCGCGCGGCGAGGAAATCCCACACCATCGCGTAGACCGTCTCGCGCTCCGTCTCCTGCGTCAGGCAGTGGTCGCTGTGTTCGAGCGTGCGCTGGACGAGATCGGCGCTGCGCACCCGCCTGGCGACGCGGGCCATGTTGCCGTAGGGCACGGTGCGGTCGCCTCTGGAGTAGATCAGCAGCAGCGGGACGGTGACCGCGCCCAGGCGGCGCTCGACGTCGCGCATCAGCGCGTAGAGCTGCGCGACGGAGGCCGTGGGCTTGCCCGCGTAGGCGACCCGCCCATAGTCGGGGCGGCCCATCTCGCGCTGGATGGCGCGCACGCGCGCGTCGAGATCGTTCGGCTGGAAGGCGTCGGGGATGAAGGGGCGGACGTACTTCAGCCACCGGGCGAAACGCAGCCCGCGCGCAAACGTATACAATGGCGCCGCCATGACCACCGCCCCATCGAGCGCGCCCGCCGAGGCCGCGCGCAGCGTCAGCAGGCCGCCCATCGACAGCCCGGCAGCGTACACAGTGCGGCACCGGGCGCGCAGCAGCGCGACACCGTCCAGCACGTCCTCGTACCACGTCTGCCAGACCTGGCGGCGCATCAGGTCCGGATCGGTGCCGTGCCCGGCCAGGCGCGGCGCGTAGACGGTCAGGCCGCGCGCGTTCAGGTAGTCGCCCAGCCAGCGCATTTCTTCGGGCGAGGCGGTGAAGCCGTGCACGCAGACGACCCCGGCCTCGCCGCCGTCCAGCAGGAACGGCGCGGCGCCAGGGCGGATGTCAATGGAGGGTGTTTTTTCTGTAGGCATGGCGCTCGGATTGCTGCTATACTGAGGCTAGAAAGGACCCCACTATGAAACGACTGATCATATCACTCGCGCTCTGTCTTACGTTCGTCGCGCCTGCGCTCGCCGTTTTTGCCCAGGACGCGCCGTATCCGCTGCCCGCGCCGCTGTACATCCTGACCAGCGAAGGCGTCGTGCTGGCGGTCGATCCGGACACGGGCGGCCAGACGCAGATCTCGTCGGACCAGCAGACCGTGTCCGACTTCGCGATTTCGCCCGATGGCGCGTGGTACGCTTACCGCACCGGGGCCAACAACGCGCTCGTCGTGAGCCGCATCGACGGGATCGGCGGCTTCGTGCTCGAATTCGACGTGCTGCCCCCGCCGGTGACCGGCCAGGGACGGACGATTGCCTGGACGTATGACGCGGCCAGGCTGGCTTATATTGTGCCGGACGGCGTGCGGATCGCGCAACTGGGCCGCGAGGAGATGGGCGACGACGCCTTCCGGACCATCGCCGGCGGGCCGTGGGTCGATGTGGCCTGGGAATTTCGCTCGACCACGGCGCTGATCGTGCGCGACGAAGCGGGCCGGCAGACGCGTATCGCGCAGGAAGTGGATGGGCGCTGGCAGGTCGAAACGCTGGCCGGCGACCCGGCGATCGCGCAGCAGGCCATCCCATCGCGGCTGGAGCCGGACGGCGTCGTGCTGGCGAGCGGGACGGTGATCCCCGGCACGGCAGGCGCGCTCGCGTTCGACTGGGGCCCGGTGCCGCCGCCGCTGGTCGAGGGGACGCTGCTGCCGGAGGCGCTGTATTACCTGGCGGCGGACGAGGCGGGCGTGGCCCAGGTGTGGCGCCTGCCGCCGGATGGCAGCCCGGCTCGCGCGGTGACGGCGGAAGCCGCGCCGGTGATCGCCTATGGCGTGAGCGCCGCGACCGGCCAGATCGCCATCGCCACGGCGAATTCGCTGGCCGTGACCGGCCCGGACGCGCCGGGCGCGGATCGCCGCGAGCTGGCCGCGCTGGTGACCGAGAACGGCGGGGCGAGCCTGGCGTGGAGCCCGGACGGGAGCCTGATCGCGTATCACGACCGGCGCGGGCTGTGGACCGTCCCGGCGGATGGCAGCGAGCCGCCGCGCCTGCTCCTGCAGAACGTGCTCGACCAGGGCGACATTGCCCGCATCCGCACCTATTTCGACCCGCGTTGGAGCGCCGACGGCGCGCGCTTGCTGGTGGGCGTCGGCTTTTACGAGGGGGCCGGGCTGGCCGTGGCCGACGTGGCGACCGGAGCGGTGACGCCGCTCGCCAGCCCGGCGGGCGCGCGCGGCATATGGACCGGCGACGGCCACGTGCTGACGTGGTCCTGGTCGTTCGGCTACGAGATGCCGGGCCTGTACCTGCTCGACCCGGCGGCGCCGGACGCCGCGCCGGTCACGCTGTTGGACGAGCGCTACCCGGTGATGGACGCGGCACAGGCCGCCGGTGGCCGTTGGATCGTGCTGTATAACGCGACCGGGCTGCGCGGGCCGGCCTACGCGCGCGTCCTGATTGGCGAGACGCTGTCCGGGCCGTTCGAGCCGGTCGGCGATGATGGCGGCGGTTTCGTCGAGGTGCCACGCCTGGCGCTGTCCGGCGAGGGCATGCCGGCGGCGGACGGGGCCCCGGTGTACGCTGCCGGGCTGCGGAACCTGTCCTATGACCAGATGGGCCGGGCATCCGGCGAGCTGGTGATCGTGGATATGACCGGCGGCGCGACGGCGCGCATCCGGACGGCTGGCCCGGTTTGGATGGTTCGCTGGGCCGGGCAGTAGGTGTTGTGCGGGTGACAGGCGGCTCTAGAAAGGACGGTGCTGGATGGCGGAACGAATTCTGGTCATCGAAGATGAGGCGCGCATCGCGCAGTTTTTGAAGCGCGGCCTGATTTACGAGGGCTTTCGGGTGGATGTGGCCTACGACGGGCAGAGCGGGCTGGACATGGCCCGCGACCAGCCGCCCGATCTGGTCATCCTGGACTGGATGCTGCCCGGCCTGGACGGGCTGGAAGTGTGCAAGCGGCTGCGCGCGGCCAGCGACTTGCCGATCCTGATGCTGACCGCCAAGGAAGAGGTGCAAGATCGCGTCACCGGGCTGGACGCCGGAGCGGATGATTACCTGGTCAAGCCGTTTTCGTTCGACGAGCTGATGGCCCGCATCCGCGCGCTGTTCCGGCGGGCGACGCCCTCGTCGCGGCCCGAAGTCCTGCGCTTCGCCGATCTCACCCTCGACACGGGCACGCACCGCGCCCAGCGTGGCGACCGGTTCATCGACCTGACGGCCAAAGAGTACGAGTTGTTGGAGATGTTCATGCGGAACCCGCGCCGCGTGCTGACCCGCGAGTTGATCTTCGACCGGGTGTGGGGCTACGACTTCGGGGGCGAGAGCAATATCATCGAGGTGTACGTCCGCTACCTGCGCCAGAAAACTGAGGAAACCGGCGAGTCGCGGCTGATTCATACCGTGCGCGGCGTCGGGTACGTGCTGCGCGAGGAATGAATCACGAGATTCGTAACTGGTTCTCATCGGGCGCTAACTTTCAGTTGCTACAATACAACCGGTCCGAAGTGCTGCTTTCCGCAGTTTAGTTCCTGTATTGATCGCCGGTCATGACTATTCGCACCCGCCTGACATTCCTGTACGCCAGCCTGCTGGCGATCGTCATCCTGATGTTCAGCGCGGCCACGTCCGCTGTGCTCAACTGGACGCTGCGCAACCAGGTTGACAACACCCTGATCGAAGCCATCGAAGCGGTGCGGCGCGAGGTCGCCTTCAGCATCGCCGGGTCGTCCGGGGGAGCGCCCCAGTTTGGCGATCTGTCGATGCTGGAGGTCAACAACCTCAGCACGCCGGGCCTGTTCGTCCAGGTCTGGCTGAACGATCCGCAGACGCACCGCTCGTACCTGTACGACTCGTCGTGGAACCTGCTCGGCTTCGGTTACACCGAGGCGCTGGACCCGGCGGCGCTCGACCAGACGCGCGAGGTGCGGCGCGACGTGGTGGTGGACGACAACCACCTGCGCGTGGCGACCTCGCCGCTGGTGGTCAACGGGCAGTTGGTCGGGCACATTCAAACGGCGTCGTCGCTGCGCACCGTCGACGCGGCGATCGACCGCCTGCTCAAGATCATGCTGATCGGCGGCGCGGTGATCCTGCTGGCCTCGCTGCTGTTGGGCGATTTCCTGACTCGGCGCGCGCTGCAGCCGATCGACACCATCGCGCAGGCCGCGGCCCAGATCACCGCCGCCGACGACCTCAGCCGCCGCATCACCTACGACGGCCCGCCCGACGAGCTGGCCCAGCTCACCAACACGTTCAACGAAACGATGGGACGGTTGGAGCGCCTGTTCAACGCGCAGCGCCGCTTCGTGGCGGACGTGTCGCACGAGATGCGCACGCCGCTGACGACCATTCAGGGCAACCTGGACCTGATCCGCCGCATCGGCTATGACGAAGAGGCGTTGGAGGCCATCGAGAGCGAGGCCGGGCGCATGTCGCGGCTGGTGGGCGACCTGCTGCTGCTGGCGAAAGCCGACGCCGGGCGGCTCTCGCTGGAGAAGACGACCGTCGATCTCGATACGCTGGTGCTGGAGGTCTATAACCAGGCGCACCTGCTCAGCGAGGGGGTTGACATCCACCTGGGCACCCTCGACCGGGCGCAGGTCCAGGGCGACCCGGACCGGCTGAAGCAGCTCCTGTTGAACCTGGTATCGAACGGGCTCAAGTACACGCCCGCCGGCGGCAGCGTGACGATCAGCATGACGCGCGACGACTGCACCGTCGAGATCGCCGTCAGCGATACCGGGGTCGGCATCCCCGAAGAAGACCTGCCGCACATCTTCGACCGCTTCTACCGGGTCGACAAGGCGCGCTCGCGGGCGCAGGGCGGCACCGGCCTCGGCCTGTCCATCGCCAAGTGGATCGCCGACGCGCACGGCGGGAGCCTGTCCGTCACCAGCCGGGTGGGCCAGGGCTCGACCTTCACTATCAGCCTGCCCGTCGTGCCCGACTATGCCCCCAAAGACTCGGTTCGCGCCACCGTCCCCAACCTGCCCGCCATCCGGCTGCCCGGCTCGCGCTAGCCGCGCCCGGTTTGCCGGGTGTTGGCGGGCCGATTCTTAGGGTTCTCTAAGCATCGGATTACGCAAATTTTACAATTTGGTGCCACAGTCGATTCAGATACGACGCAGTTGAACTGTGTTGATTGGTGGAGGAAAAAACTATGAAACGTGTACTTGTCATCAGTATGGTGATTGTGCTGGCGCTCGGCGGTCTGGGCATCATGACAGCCGGCGCGTCGGAGATCGCGCCGGGCCACAGCGCCCGCCAGCAGGATGAGGGCCGCGCCTGGCTGGGCGTGGGCATCACCGACAGCCCCAACGGTGTGACCATTACCTCGGTGGAGCCCGGCTCCCCGGCGGATGAGGCGCAGTTGTTCATTGGTGACATCCTCACCGCCATCGACGGGACGCCGGTCGAGTCGGCTGAGGACGTGGTCGACCGGGTCGGCGCGCACGCGCCCGGCGACGCGATCACGCTGACGGTCGAGCGGCGCGGCACCGAGCGCGATATCGAGGTGACGCTGGGGACGTGGCCGGAAGAGGGAATCGTCGTCGAGCCCGCCGTGCCGGACACCACCCGGCCCCGGCTCCAGGGGCGCCTGGACCTCCTTGGCTTGCAGGCCAGCATCACGGATGAGGGGCTGCGGATCGATTCGATCGACTCCGACTCCCCCCTGGCGGAAACCGATCTCCAGGCCGGTGACGTGATCACCGCGATCAACGGCCAGCCGGTGCTCGATGCCGTGCGGCCCGGCGTGCTGCTCGACCTGTTCCGCGATGACCCGCTGGTGTTCACCGTCCTGCGCGACGGCGAGGCGATCGAGGTCTTCATCGACGCGAACCTGCTCGCGGCCCTGCCCGACTGGGAAGATATGATGCCCGATTGGGAAGGCATGATGCCGGACTGGGGCGAGATGATGCCCGACTGGGACCAGATGCCCGGCTACGGCCCGATGATGGGCATGGGCAACATGCTCCTGTCGCTGCTCGGCGTGGACCTCAGCCTGACGGGCGAGGGCCTGTCGGTCGGCGCCGTGGAGGATGGATCGCCGGCGGCTGAGGCCGGCCTGCAGGAAGGCGACCTGATCACCGCGATCAACGGCGTCGAACTCGCCGATCTGGATATGTGGGAGATGATGCAGGCGCTGGGCGAGAGCGAGGGGCAGGTGACGCTGACCGTGCTGCGCGACGGCGAGGAGATCACCATCGAGCTGGACCTCTCCGATCTGCCGGTGCAGTTCGGCATGGGGATGATCCCCGTGACGCCGCCGACGCAGCTAGGCGTGAGCTACCTGATGCTCGACGCTGACCTGGCCGCCGAGCGCGATCTGGCGGTCGACGAGGGCGCGCTGATCGAGGAAGTGTACGCGAACACGCCCGCCGAGGAAGCCGGCCTGCAAGCCGGCGACGTGGTGACGGCGGTCGACGGGGACCCGGTCGATGCCCAGCGCACGCTGGCCGAGCGCCTGCACGCCTATGACGAAGGCGAGCAGGTGACGCTGACCGTGATCCGCGACGGCGAGGAGCTGTCGCTGGACGTGACGTTGGGGCCGCGCGGCGGGACGCCGTACGGCTTCGGCAACATGCCGGGCTGGAGCGGGCGCGGCTGGCGCTTCCGCGAGATGATGCCCCACGGCGGCATGTTTGGCGGCAGGTACGGCGGGCAGAACATACCCGGCATGCGGTTCCGGATGGGGCCTCACATGGGCGACTTCGACTTCGAGGAGTTCTTCGAGAATTTCCCCTTCGACGAACTGCCGTTCCACTGGGGATGGGGCGATACCGCGCCTGAGGCTGACACCCAGGCCGCGCCGGATGGGTCATCCGCCTGATCCCTGCCGCTACCCGGTTCGAGCAGGCATCCCCGCGATGGGTCTTCCCGCGCGGGGATGTTCGTTCTGGGCGCCCCGGCATCTTGCCCGGCGGTGCATGTTATGGTAATTTTAATAGTGAACATTCCTCCGGCTGTGGGTCGTATGTGTCCTGGGGCACAGCGGCGTTGGGCACCCTCGCCCACCGAAAAGTGCTTGCAGCCGTCATATACCGGACCAGTTAACGAAAAACGGACCTTTTCTCCATGACACTTTGGAAACACTACCATACTCCATCCACACTTGATGAGGCGCTCGCCCTGTTGGCGTCTTACGATGGGCGGGCGCGCATCGTGGCCGGTGGCACCGACCTGCTGCTGGACATCCGTCACGGGCATGTCCCGCTGCAGGAGGCGCTGATCGACGTGACGTGCATCGACGGGCTGAACACCATGCGGCTCGACGGTGACACGCTGCTGATCGGGGCGGGCGTCACCCACTCGCAGATCGTCGGGTCGGACACCCTCGCCAGCCGCGCCACCTGCCTGGTGGAGAGCTGCGGCGTGGTGGGCGGGCCCCAGGTGCGCAACGTCGGCACCCTGGGCGGGAACGTGGCCCACGCGCTGCCCGCCGGCGACGGCACGACCTCGCTGGTGGCGCTCGACGCCGAGGTCGAGGTCGTCCACCAGGGCGAGCGTCGCTGGCTGCCCATCGGCGAGTTGTTCCTCGGCCCTGGCGTGTCGCTGCTCGACCCCACGCGCGACATCCTGGTCCAGTTCCGCGTGCGGCTGTGCGGCCCGCGCGAGGCGACGGCCTTCAAGCGCATCATGCGCCCGCAGGGCGTCGCGCTGCCGATCCTGGGCTGCGCCGCCTGGCTGCGGCTCGACGAGGCGGGCGAGCGCTGCGAGGACGCGCGGGTGTGCATCGGGCCGGTGGCGAAAGTCCCGGCGCGCGCCACGGCGGTCGAGGAGGCGCTGCGCGGCGCGCCGGTCGATGAGGCCGCGATCGAGCGGGCGGTCGCTGCGGCCCGCGAATCGCTCAGCCCGCGCACCAGTAAATACCGGGCCACGGCGGAATATCGCCAGGAAATGGCAGACGTATTGTTGCGGCGCGTGCTGCCGCTGGCCGCAGAACGTGCCCGCACCGGGCAGGCGGTCCCTGAAGGCGTTGGAATGGAATAGGCGAGGATACGATCATGAGCAAACTGAACATTACCGTCAACGACCAACCTTATGATCTGGACATCCCCGAATCGCGCACGCTGGCCCAGCTTTTGCGCTACGACCTGGGCCTGACGGGGACCAAAATCGGCTGCGAAGAAGCGGAATGCGGCATCTGCACGGTGCTGGTGAACGGCGTGCCGGTCGACTCGTGCATCTACCCGGCGTTCAAAGCGCAGGGCGCGTCGATCACGACGATCGAAGGGCTGGCGAACAACGGCGATCTGCACGCCCTGCAAAAAGCGTTCATCGATCACGGCGCGGTGCAGTGCGGCTTTTGCACGCCCGGCCTGATCATGACGGCCAAAGCCCTGCTCGACAACAACCCGGACCCGAGCGATCACGAGATCAAAGTCGCCCTGAAGGACACCTACTGCCGCTGCACGGGCTATACCAGCGTTTTCAACGCGATTCACTCGGCGGCCAGCGACCTGCGCGGCCAGGGACCGCTGGCGTGGAAGGCCGTCAAGACGGTCGAGCCGCTCAAGGCGGTCGGCCAGCCGGTCGCGGCGCAGGAGGCGGTCGACAAGGTGACCGGGCACGCCCGCTTCGCCGACGACTACGTCTTCCACGGCATGCTGTTCGGGCGCACGCTGCGCGCGGCCTATCCCCACGCGCGGATCGTGTCGATCGACACCAGCCGGGCCGAAGCGCTGCCGGGCGTCAAAGCCGTGCTGACTCACAAGGACGTGCCCGGCGAGAACATTCACGGCCTGGTATATGCCGACTGGCCCGCGCTGGCCGCCGACAAGGTGCGCTACATGGGCGACCCGGTCGCCGTCGTCGCCGCCGAGACAGCCGACATCGCCGCCGAGGCGCTGGGGCTGATCGAGGTCGAGTACGAGCCGCTGCCGGTGGTGGGCGATCCCGAATTCGCGCGCTCGCCCGAGGCCGCGCGAGTCCACGAGGAGCGCGAAGACGGCAACCTGCTCAAGCATATCAAGGTGCGGCATGGCGACATCGACCAGGGCTTTGCCGAGGCGGACGTGGTGATCGAGCGCGAATACCGCACGCCGACGATCGAGCACATGTTCATGGAGCCGGAATGCGCGATCGGCGTCCCGGCGGGGTTCGACGACGAGCACCCCAAGCTGACCGTCTACGTCGGCTCGCAGATCCCATATGAGGACCGGCGGCAGGCGGCGCGGGTGCTGGGCATCCCCGAAGACCAGCTTCGCGTTCGAGGCACACTGATCGGCGGCGGGTTCGGCGGCAAGGAAGACATCGCCGGGCAGATTCACGTCGCCATGCTGGCCCAGACGACCGGCAAGCCGGTCAAGATGCTCTACACCCGCCAGGAATCGATGCTGTTCCACCCCAAGCGCCACGCGACGATCATCCGCATCAAGACCGGCGCCAAGCGCGACGGCACCCTGACGGCGGTTCAGGCGGAGCTGTACGGCGACGGCGGCGCGTATGCCAGCCTGTCCGACAAGGTGATGACCCGCGCCACCACGCACGCGACCGGGCCTTACGTGGTGCCCAACGCCAGGATCGACTGCTACGTGATGTACACCAACAACCCGCCGTCGGGCGCGTTCCGCGGGTTCGGCGTCACGCAGTCGGCGTTCGCCGTCGAGCAGAACATGGACCTGGTGGCCGAGGCCATCGGCATGGACCCGATGGAATTCCGGCTGAAGAACGCGCAGCGCGTCGGCACGACGACCGCCACCGGCCAGCTTCTGCGCGAGAGCGTCGGCCTGCTGGAGACGATCGAGCGCGTCGACGGCGACATGCGCGCCGGTGAGGGGCCATTCCGCTGGGGCTGGCGCGAGGGCAGCAAAGCCTATGGCTGGGGCATCGCCTGCGCCTACAAGAACACCGGCCTGGGCGGCGGCGCGCCCGATCGCGCGGTGGCCGAGGTCGAAGTGTTCGAGAACTCCATCGCCGAGGTGCGCACGTCGTCAGCGGACATGGGGCAGGGGCTGAGCGCCGTGCTGGCCCAGGTCACCGCCGAGGAGCTAGGGCTGCCGGTCGGCCAGGTGCACGTGCTGCTCTCCGACACGGACCTGACGCCGGATGGCGGTCCGACGACCGCCTCGCGCCAGACCTATGTGAGCGGCAACGCGGCGCGGCATGCGGCGGTAGTGATGCGCGAGGCGCTGGCGTCTGTTGCCGCGGAGCATATGAGCGTCCCGCCGGACGAGATCCGGTTCGAGGGTGGCAAGCTGCGCTACAACGGCTCGTCGATCGAGATCGGCGAGGTCGTCGGCTGGATGCGCGCGCAGGGCCTGGAAGCCAGGTCGCGCTACACCTACGACGCGCCCGCCACCCAGCCGCTGGGCACCGGCGGCGACATGCACTTCGCGTTCTCGTACGCGACCCAGGCCGCGCTGGTCGAGGTGGACCTGGACACGGGCGCGGTGCACGTCCTGAAGGTGATCGCGGCCAACGACGTGGGGCGGGCGATCAACCCGCGCGCGCTCGAAGGCCAGGTCGAGGGCGGCATCTCGATGGGGTTGGGCAACTGCCTGACCGAGCAGTACATCATCGAGGACGGCGTGCCGTGGAGCGGCCTGTTCGCCCGCTACAAGATCCCCAGCATCAAGCACACGCCGGAAGTGATCTCGCATCTGGTGGAGCATCCCACCGCGGATGGCCCGTTCGGCGCGAAAGGCGTCGGCGAGATCACGTCGATCAACACGACGCCGGCCATCGCCAACGCGATCTACAACGCCACCGGCCTGCGCGTCTTCCGCATCCCGGTCGATCAGGATGCCCTGCTGCGCGCGATCAAGTCCGGCGCGCGCGAGGTGACGGCGACCTGGAGCGATGTAAAATAGCGCGGACGATCGGATGAGTCCACAGGGCCCGCGGTCGCAGTCCGGATCGCGGGCCTTTGTTCTGATAGGCGGTGGCGCGCCCGCTGCCGGCTCGTAACGGGATTCAGCGAGGTGACTATGGCGCTCGAAACACTGTGGGAACTGTTCTGCGACGGGGGATACGACGCCGCGCGAACCGGCCCGGCCACGACCGGGATCGCGCACTTCTACCGGGCGGTGCTGGCCTTCGGCCACGACGATTTCGAACGGGCGGCGGAGGCGGCGCGGGCCGCCGCCGAACAGGAGCCGGACAGCGCGGTGCTCCTCCAGGCGGCGATCTATCTGGCGCGCGTGGTGGAACAGGGCAAAGCCGGGGTGTACGTGGACGGCGAAGCGTTCGCGGCGTTCATTCGCGGCGGCGGCAACATCGGCCTGTACATGGCGGCCAGCGAGGCACTCAACACGGTGTACCAGCAGTACGAAACGCTGTCACTGCTCGATATCGGCGTGGGCGATGGCCTTGCCCTGCTCCCGGCCATGACCGGGAACATCGACCGCCTGAGCCTGATCGAGCCATCCGAGGCCATGCTCGCCCACACAACCGCCGAGCTTGCCCGGTGGGGCGTTCGCTACGAGGCATATCCCACCACGCTGCAGGCGTTCATGCAGACCGGCAGCGACTCCATCTGGGACGTGATCCAGGCGACCTGGAGCCTGCAATCCATCTCGCCCGCCGAGCGCCCGGCGATCTTCGGTTGGCTGCGCGATCACGGGCGGCGGGTGGTGATCGCGGAATTCGACGTGCCGCTATTCGACGAGATGTACCACCCGGACCGCGTGCGGCACATGATGGCGCGTTACGAGCAGGGGCTGGCCGAATACGCGGACGATGGCGGGCTGGTCGCGCAGGGATTCCTGATGCCGGTCATGTTCGGCTACTTCGACCGGTCGGCGGACCGTACCAACTGGGAAGGGCCGGTCGAGGATTGGGTGGACGGTCTGCGCGCCGCCGGGTTCGGCGACGTCCGGACGCAGGCGCTGTACCCCTACTGGTGGGCGGATGCCGTGTTGATCGACGCGCGGTGATGCCGTCCTAGCGCCCCAGGGCGTAGCGCCGCCCGATCTCCGGCGACAGGTTGAGGGCCGCGGCCAGGAAATGCGCCAGCCACCACGCGCTCGCCTGGATGTCGCCCAGGCGCGCGGCTTCGTGGCCGGTGTGCGGATCGGTCATCGGCGGGCCGGTCAGCGCCAGCACGCGGCTCCAGCGGCCCAGGATCACGTCGTCGCTGCGCGAGAGGTAGCCGGTGTTGATCTGGACGGTGCCGGGCCGCGCCTCGTTGATCTGGCCGGCCAGGTCGCGCACCAGCGCGTGATAGTGGGGTGGGACGATCGACCCGCGCCCCCAGCCGGAAGCGGTGCCGTGCCCCGCGCCGCGCCCCAACTCGACGCCCAGGCCGGGCCCGGCGGTCTGCGCGTCCACCACGACGCAGCCCACCGCGGGCGGCGGCAGCGCGTGGGCCAGCCGCGCCGCCCCGTGCCCGAAGAATCCATCGGGCGGGCCTTCTTCCTGGTCGGTGAAGGCGACCAGCAGGCGCCGGTCCGCGCGGCGCAGCGCGTTTTCGTCCGCGCCCAGGGCGCTCGCTGCCAGCAGCGCGGCCAGCACGCCCAGGCTGTTGTCCAGCCCGGTGCCGGTCACGCGGTCGCCGTCGCGCGCGGGCGGCGCATCGATCAGCACGGTGTCCTCCCAGGCCAGCGTCCCCCGCCCCACTTCGAAGCGGAGCGCCGCCTCCCCATCCCCTTTGCGCGAGACGAGCGTCCCCTGCGCACCGACCACCAGCCGCCCGTCCGCGAACCGGACCGCTTTGGCCGGAGTCCGGTAGTTCCCCGGCGGGAAGCGGTTGGCGCAGATGGCGAACAGCGTCCCATCGTCCGGATTCTGCACGCGGAACGAGGGGCGATCCATGTGCGCCGCGACGACGACGTCCGCCTGGGGCCGCTCCGCGCCAAGCCAGAGCGCGGCGTTGCCGGTCGCGCCGAGCGCGGGGATCACGCGGTCGCCCAGGCCCAGCTCACCGGCCAGCGCGGCGATCTCGTCGCCGATGGCGCCGGGCAGGTTCGCCCCGCCGGATGGCGCGTGGGCCGCCAGCAGCCGCCGGAGCATGTCCCACAGCCGGTCGGGATCGGCCAGCGCCGGGAGCCGTTTGAGGCCCTCTTCCAGGCCGGGCATAGCGGTCGCAATTGCATGGTACGGCATGGTGTTCTCCCTCAGAGCAGGGGATACGGATCGGCCAATTCGGCGGCAATCAACTGGAGCGCGCCCGCCATGTCCGCCAGGTCGACCATTTCCAGCGGCGCGTGCTTGCTGCGCATCGGCAGGCCGACCACGACGCTGGGAATGCCCAACTGCGCGGCGGCGCGGGCGTCGCTCATCAGGCCGCGGACCGCGTCCTGCTGGCAGGGAATCCCGTGGGCGGCGCACTGCTGTACCAGGTGGGCGCGCCAGCCGGGATGGGCGTGCCAGCCGTTGAGCCCGCTCGTGTACAGAAACACCGTCAGCACCGGCCCGCCGCCCAGCCGCACCGCGCCCTGCGCGCGCGTTTCGGGCGTGTCGTAGGCGAGCGTGCCGTCGATGAACAGCGCCCGGTTCGGCGCGACGTCGCGCAGGGCGCTCAGCGCGCCCAGGCAGGTCGTCTCTTCCTGCACCGTGGCGACGAGGTAGACGGCCCAGTCGTCCGGCAGGTCGTCCAGGGCGCGCGCCAACGCGGCCAGCACCGCGCACCCGGCGCGGTTGTCCAGGTAGGGCGCGGCGATCCGGCGCTCGCCCAGCGGCACTATCTGCGGCGCGTACAGCACCGGCGCCGTGATCGCGATCCGGGGCACGTCCGCCGGATCGACCTGGATATACAGATCGTCCAGGCTGGCGGCGGCGTCGCCCGGCGCGGCGAGGTGCTGCGACCGGACGCCGATCGTGCCGGGGATGGCCCCCTGCGCGGTGAAGACGCGCACGGCGGCGCCCGGCAGCGCCTCGACGTTCACGCCGCCGACCGGCACGGCGCGCAGGATGCCGCCTTCCTCGACCGTTTTGACCAGGAACCCGACGGTGTCCATGTGGGCCAGCACGGCGGTGCGGCGCGGCGCGTCCTCGCGGCCAAAGCGCGCGATCACGTTGCCGAGCGGGTCGGCCCAGACGCGGCTCGCGCCGGGGCGCAGCGCGCCGGTCATGCTGCCCGCGATGCCCGCCGTCTCGTGCCCGGACAGGCCCGGCGCGGGCACCAGCTCGTCCAGCAGCACGCGGAGGTCGCTGGTAGCGCGGTCCATGATGGCCCGGCTCAGGCCAGCATCTGCTGGTACAGCGCGTAGACTCCAGCGGTGTCCAGGCCGGTCACGATGCTGACGTTCGACTCGCGCTCCAGCAGGCCCATGTAGTCGATCACGGTCTGGCCGCGCGTGGCCCGGCCCTGCAGCTCGACGCGCGCGTAATGCATGGCGCTCTCGCGGACCAGTTCGGGCCGCAGCGTGATCGCCATCGCTAGCGGATCGGGCAGCAGGTAGCCGGGCACCTGCCGGAACTGGCGCAGATAATCGACGGTGGTGATCGTCGTGTCGCGGAAGAACCGCCCGGCGGGCGTGTCGGTGGCGGCCAGCGCGTCGTACTGCTCCCAGGTGAACGGGTGCTTGAGCGTCGTCTCCCACGAGAGCATGGTGGCCTGCGCGAAGGCGTCCAGCACGATCTCGGCGGCTTCGGGATCGCAGTAGGCGTTGAACTCGGCGGTGACGTTCCGGGTGTTGCCCAGCGCCGAGATGGTGCCGCCCATGAACACCAGTTGGCGGATCTTGTCGGGGAAGAGCGGGTCCAGCCGGCAGGCCAGCGCGACGTTCGTCAGCGGGCCGAGCGCGACCAGCATGTATTGGCCGGGCGCTTCGCTGGCGAGCCGCACCAGCGCGGCGGCGGCGGGCTCGGCTTCGAGCTGGCGCGCGGTGGTGGGCCGGTTGGTGTACCCGCCCAGGCCATCCTCGCCATGCACGCGGGCCTCGGCTTCCCAGTAGCCGGGCACCAGCGGCTGGTCCGCGCCGGGAAAGACGGGGACATCGGCGCCCATCACGTCCAGCACGGTCAGCACGTTGCGGTTGACGTGTTTCACGTGCGCGTTGCCGGTCACGGTGGTGATGGCTTCCACGGTCGCGCCCGGCTGGCGCAGGGCCATCATGATCGCCTGGGCGTCGTCGACGCCGCAGTCGGTATCAATCAGAATTCGCACGGTCGTTTCACCTTTCCAGAGACAGCCTACTGCCGATTTGCACGCTGGGCAGTGTACCATTTTTCGCAGGTGGTGAGCAAGAACATTGCCCCGGCGCGGCGTGGCTCATCAGGTTGACGCCGAATCGCTCTCAGGTTATAGTTCTCTATACATTTGGGGAACAAATTTAGCACCGTAGTTAGGAGAGAAAAAAGAATGTCGCGTACCAAAGTGTTTGGGTTGATACTGGTTCTGGCAATGGTTGCCCTGGTCGTGGGTGTCCCCTCAACCACTGCCCAGGACGATCCGCTGCGGATCACCCTGGTGATCAACGGGAACCTGGGTGATCAATCGTTCTTCGACTCGGCCCAGCGGGGCATGGACCGCCTGATGGACGAAGGCTACAACGTCGAGATCAACACGATCGAGCTGGGCACCGACGAGGCGGCCTGGGAGCCGGGCCTGGGCGATGCCATGGGCGACGTGGATAACTACGACATGTTGATCACCGGCACCTGGCAGATGGCCGAATTCCTGGCGGCGCGTTCGCACCTGTATCCGGACAAGTTTTACGTGATGTACGACCAGGGCGTGCCCTACGAGGATGAGGCGTTCTGCGTCGAGGGCTGCACCAACGTCTATTCCGTGATCTACAAGCAGAACGAAGGCTCGTTCCTGGCGGGCGTTTACGCCGGGGCGATGACCACCGCCGACATCGAGGGCATGAACCCCGAAGCCGTGATCGGCGCGCTGGGCGGCCAGGACATCGGCGTGATCAACGACTTCATCGTGGGCTACGAGCAGGGCGCCTGCCTGGTGAACCCGGACGTGCGCACGCTGGTCCAGTACGCGGGCGGCTGGTTCGACGCGCCCAAGGGCAAGGAAATCGCCCTGGCGATGTACGAGCAGCAGGCCGATATCGTGTTCCAGATCGCCGGCCAGACCGGTAACGGCGTGTTCGAGGCCGCCGAGGAACAGGGCCGCTATGCGATCGGCGTCGACTCCGACCAGGCGACCATCATCCAGGAAACCTATCCCGATCAGGCGGCTCGTATCCTGACCAGCATGATGAAGAACGTCGACAACTCGCTGTACCGCGCCGTCGACCTGCACCTGCAGGGCGAGCTGCCCTATGGTGAGGTGGAAGCGATCGGTATTGCCGAGGGCGGCGTGGGCCTGGCCCGCAACGACATTTACTACGACAACACCCCCGAAGCGATCCTCGACCTGGTTGACGCGGCGGAAGAGGCCGTCCTCAACGGCGAGATCACCGTCAACACCGCCTACGGTGAAGGCGCGGTCCCGGTGGGCGTGCCGTGCGGCGAAATGCCGGAAACTGAGTTCGATCCGTCGATGTACCTCGAGTAAGTCGAGCGTCGTCGGCAGCACGACTGGGGTGAGCATCTTGCTCGCCCCATATTTTTACGGGCATGTGTGGGGGATTTTTTATGGCCCTTATCGAAGCAGTCGATATTGTTAAGATATATCCGAACGGCGTGCTGGCGAACGATCACGTCAGCCTGTCGGTCGAGGCAGGCGAGATTCACGCGCTGGTCGGCGAGAACGGGGCGGGCAAGAGCACGCTCATGAAGATTCTCTACGGCCTCGAGCACCCCACGTCCGGCGAGATTCACCTGCGCGGCCAGCCTGTGACGATCGCCAGCCCACAGGCGGCGATCGACATGGGGATTGGCATGGTGCACCAGAACTTCATGCTGGTCGACGCGTTCACCGTAGCCGAGAACATCGTGCTGGGCCGCGAGCCGACCATTCACCAGGGCATCACCATCAACCGCCAGACGGCCATTCGCGACACGGAAATGCTCTCGCAGCAGTACGGCCTGTACGTCGAGCCGAACGCGCGCGTGGACACGGTGCCGGTCGGGATGCGCCAGCGGGTCGAGATCCTCAAGGCGCTGTATCGCGGCGCCGAGATCCTGATCCTGGACGAGCCGACCGCCGTGCTCACCCCGCGCGAAACCGACGACCTGTTCAAAGCCGTGCGCAACCTGGTGTCCGAAGGCAAGACCGTGATCTTCATCACGCACAAGCTGCGCGAAGTGATGGCGATCTCGGACCGGGTGACCGTCATGCGCGATGCCCGCCGGGTGGGGACGGTCAATACGTCCGAGACCAACGAGGCCGAACTGGCGCGGATGATGGTCGGGCGCGAGGTCTTCATGCAGGTCGAAAAGCCGCCGGTCAGGCGCGGCAAGCCCGTCCTCGAAGCACGCAACCTGACGTTCATCAACGAGACGGGCCGCACGCTGCTGCACGACGCGACCTTTACGGCGTACGAATCGGAGATCCTGGGCATCGCCGGGGTGGAAGGCAACGGGCAGACCGAGCTGGCCGAAGTGCTGACCGGCCTGCGCGCGGCGACCAGCGGCGAAGCCTACGTCGATGGCGTGTCGGTACTGGGCTACGGGCCGCGCAAAGTGCGCGAGGCGCGCGTGGCGCACATCCCCGAAGACCGCCTGACGAACGGCGTCGCCGTCATGGCGACCATCGGCGACAACCTGATCGTCGACCGCTATTATCGCCCGCCCTTCACCCGTATGGGCCTGCTCGACCTGGCGGCGATTCGCGACAACGGGCAGGCGCTGGTCCAGCAGTTCGACATCCTCGCGCCCAGCGCCGACCTGCCGGTCGGATCGCTGTCCGGCGGCAACATGCAAAAGGTGGTCGTGGCGCGCGAGCTGTCGGCGGACCCGCGCCTGCTGATCGCGGCCCAGCCCACGCGCGGCGTGGACATCGGCGCGATCGAGTACATTCACCAGCAGCTTGTCGACCAGCGCACCAACGGGCTGGCGATCTTGCTCATCTCGGCTGATCTCCAGGAGGTGATGAAGCTCTCGGACCGGATCATGGTGATGTACAACGGCGAGATCGTCGCCATCTTCCCCAACACGCCGGACCTCACCGAGCAGCAGTTAGGGTTGTACATGCTGGGGGCCGAGCGCCAGCCTGCCGAGGAAATGGAGCGCTACCAATGAACCAGAGACACTTTTCCCGGCATCTCCCGCTGATCGCATTCAGCGTGTTGATCGGGCTGGGGGTGATGTTCTTCATCACCTACCGGGTGTTCGGCGGCTCGTGGGAGACCATGACCAACGCGCCCAACTATGTGAGCCTGATCATCGTCAACGCGCTGATCGGCTTCTGCGTGCTGCTGTTCGTGGTCGAGCTGCGCTGGGATGCGCTGCGCGTGATCCTGACCGTGATCTTCGCCCTGCTGCTGGGCGGCCTCGTGACGGCGGTCTTCTTCCTCGACGCGGCGAACAAATACGTTCAGGGCGAGTTCCGGGTCCAGGTGGTGAGCGACGCCGAGCCGTTGATCGACATGGGCTATGGCGACCGGATGACCGAGTTGTTCAACAATCCGAACGTCGACGAGCCGGTCAAGGAAGTGTCGTACCAGTTCGTGGGCCGCGAAGGCGACGAGATCGCCGTGCTGGCCTACGTCGAGGACCGCAACGCCGACCTGGATATGGCGGTGGCCCTGCTGGATGCCAACGACGAGGTGCTGGCCGAAGCGTCCGGCGCCACCGACGAGCAGCTTCGCACCTTCCGGCGCTATCTGAAGACGGAAAACGACGCGGTGATCGAGAGCTTCGTGCTGCCCGCCGATGGGACGTACTCGGTCGTGGCGCGCATGGAGAATCCCGACTCCGACGCGCGCGGCGAGGCGACGGTCGTCGTCGTGTCGGAGGGCGGCGAGTCGCCGGTCGACATGGCGTATAACGCCCCGGTCGGCGCGACGTTCAACGCACCCAACGCCAGCGATCCGATCACCGAGGCCGCGTACCGCTTCGCGGGCAGCCGGGGCGACGTGATCAGCGTGCTGTCGTACGCGGCCCGCTCGAACGTCGCGGTCGATCTTGAAGTGGCGCTGGTGGGGCCGGATGGCGCCGTGCTGGCCGAGAGCACCGGCTCGACCGCCGAACAGGTCGCGGCGTACCGGCCCAACCTCAACAGCGAGCGCGACGCGATCATCGAGGGCTTCACCCTGCCCGCCAGCGGCATCTACACGGTGCGGACGCAGCCCGAGCCGCTGACGACCTCGATGCGCATCAGCGAGACCGTCTCGCAGACGGCGGACGCCTACGAGACGTTCCTGCTGGGGCCGCTGAGCCGCCAGAACCGCTGGGTGATCTGGATGCGCGACGCGCTGACGCTCATCATGCTGGGGCTGGCGATCGCGATCGTGTTCCGCGCCGAGCAGTTCAGCCTGGGCGCGGACGGTCAGCTTTACTTTGGCGCGCTGGCAGCGGGGGCGCTGGTCCTGGCGTTCGGCGATTTGCCCAAAATCCTGCTGGTGCCGGTGGCGCTGCTGTCGGCGGCGACGGCGGGGTTCTTGTGGGGGCTGGTGCCCGGCGTGCTGAAAGCGTACCTGGGCGCGAACGAGCTGGTTTCGACGCTGATGCTCAACACCGTCGCGGCGCGGTTTTACGAGATGGTCATCACCGAGCAGCTCCAGCCGCCCGACGCCGGGTTTACCACGTCGGACTGGTTCGCGTCGAACGGCTTGCTGACGCCGATCATCGACGTGGCGGGCGACCAGGTGACCATCGCCGTCTACCTGCTGATCATCCTGGTGCTGATCACCTGGGTGCTCATCCAGCGCACGCCGCTGGGGTACGAGATTCGCATGATTGGCGCGAACATCAAGTTCGCCAACTTCGGCGGCGTCAACAGCAAGCGCACGATCATGCTGGCGATGGCGATCAGCGGGGCGGTGGCCGGGCTGGCCGGGGCGCACCTGGCGATGGGCATTCACCGCCGCCTGATCCTCAACATCTCGTTGGGGCTGGGCTTCGAAGGCGTCGTCGTGGCGCTGCTGGCGCGCAACAACCCGCTGGTGGTGCCGTTCACCGGCCTGTTGTACGCCTATCTGCGCACCGGCGCGCAGGTGATGGAGCGCGACGCCAACGTCAGCTCCGAAGTGGTTCGTATCATCCAGGCGGTCGTCATCCTGCTGATCACGGCGGATGCCCTGGTCGCGTTCTTCCGCCAGCGCCGCATCACGCGCCGGGGGACCATCGAACTGGACGACGGCAGCGGTGAAGCAGGTGGCCTGACGGCCAGCGCGCAGGAGGTCGCACATGGATAACACGCTGTTCGAGAGCGTCCTTCAGGGAATCTTCAGCTCGGCTTTTCTGGCCTCGATTCTCCGCGTGACGACGCCGATTCTGCTGCCGTCGCTGGGCGCGCTAATCTCCGACCGGGCCGGCGTGATCAACATCGGCCTGGAAGGCACCATGCTGGTGTCGGCCTTCACGGGGGTGGTCTTCAGCGCCTACGCGCAGGACTGGTTCGGCGCGTCGACCGGCGCGGACATCGGCCCGTGGCTGGGCATGGTGATGGGCGTGTTGATGGCGATCCTGATGGCCCTGCTGCTGGCGTTTTTCCACCTCAAGCTGAAGGCCAACCTGATTCTGTCGGGCATCGCGCTCAACGTGCTCGGCTCGGCGGCGACGATCGCGATCATGTTCGAGCTGACCGGCGAGCGCGGCAACACGAAAGGCAGCCTGGCGAGCCTGCGCATGCCCTTCATCCAACTGCCAGAGTTCCTGCGCGACATCCCGGTGATCTCGTTCTTCTTCCGAATCTTCGACAACCAGAGCGTGATGACGTGGATCGCGTTCCTGTCGATCGCGGTGGTGTGGTACTTCATGTACCGCACGCCGACCGGCACGCACCTGCGCGCGGTGGGCCAGAATCCCGAAGCCGCCGCCTCGGTCGGCATCCGCGTCACGCGCATCCGGTACCTGGCGCTCGTGATCAGCGGCGTCTTTGCCGGGCTGGGCGGCATCCACATGAGCATGGGCTACCTCACGTTCTTCCAGCGTGATATGACGTCCGGGCGCGGCTTCATCGCCCTGGCGACGCCGTACCTGGGCGGCGGGCATCCCGTCGGGACCGGGTTCGCGTCGCTCGTCTTTGGTTTCTTCGACGCGCTCTCGAACCGGGTCGGCTCGCTGGACATCCCTTCGCAGCTTCCCCAGATGCTGCCGTTCCTGGCGACCGTGCTGGCGCTGGTGATCTACGCGCTGCAAGCGCAGCTCACCTCGCGCGTGCGGACGCTGCGCTCGGCGGAGGGCGAAGGCTTCGACGCCGTGTTCTGGAAGGCGATCCAGCGGCTGAGCGTGCTGCACATGTTCCTGGCGATGCTGGCCGTGTTCGGTGTGATCATCAGCCTGAGCATGTTCGCCGCGCCGAACGGGTTCGATGGCCCCGAAACGGCGTACCCGGTCGGGGCGGCGGTGGGCGCTTTCTCGCTGGCGCTGATCGGCATCAACCTGCCGTTCATGCTTCACGTCGAGCGCATCGGGCGGCAGGTGATCGCCAGCGCCGCCGCGTCGTCGCTGACGCTGTGGCTGTACCTGGGCCTGCTGTTTGGCCTGTACCTGCGCACGACGTCGCTCAAGGACCAGTCGGTCGTCCTGGGGATCATCCTGGGGCTGGTGGCCGGGATCGCGCTGTGGCTGGCGCTGGGCGGTCAGTACCTGATGCGCCACCAGCGGCGCGAGGCGTCCGGCTGAGCGGCTGGTTGCGTGGCTGTGCCGGAATGTGAGATGTGGCGGAGGGGGTGCCTCAACGGGCGCCCCTCCGGCTGGTGCCTGTTTTTCTTACCTGTAAGGGAGCGATCGCGTTGTTGAAAGATAAGATTCTCGGCGGACTGTACGGCCAGGCGCTGGGCGATGCCTGGGGAATGCCCGCCTATTTTGACCCGGACCAGACGTGGGAGGCTTACGGCGGCTGGATCACGGACTTCCTGCCCGGCCCGGCGGATCATCCGGTCCATCACGGGCTGCCCGCGGGGCGCATCACCGACGATTCGGAGCAGGCGTTTTCGCTGGCGCGGGCGTTCATCGAGCACGGCGGCGTCACGCTGGAGGCCAGCGTCGAAGCGATCATCACGTGGTACGACCGCGTCGGCGGCGAAACCTCGCCCTACGTGGGGCCGAGCACGCGGCGCGGCGTCCAGGCGCTGAAGCGCGGCGAAGACCCGCGCACGACCGGCACCTGGGGCGACACCAACGGCGCGCCGATGCGTGTCTCGCCGGTGGGCCTGCTGCACCCCGGCGACCCGTTGGGCGCGGTCGCCGACGCCGAGATCGCGTCCATGCCCACCCACAACACCAACGTCGCCATCTCCGGCGCGTGCGCGGTGGCCGCGGCGGTCGCGGTGGCGGTGGTGGACGGCGCCACGCTCGAGGGCGTGATCGCGGCGGGGATCATGGGCGCGGAGCTGGGCCGGTCGAAGGGCCGGACGTGGCTCGGGCCGTCCGTGGCGCGCCGCATTCAGATGGCGGTGGACATCGCGCGGGGCGCCGGCGACGACATGGCCCGCCTGCGCCGGATCTACGCCGAGATCGGCACGTCGCTCTCGGTGCCGGAGACGGTCGGCGCGGCGTTTGGCGTGCTGGCGATGGCGGATGGCGATCCGCGCCAGACCGCGATCTACGCGGCCAACCTGTCCGGCGACGCGGACACCGTCGGCGCGATTGCCTGCGCGGTGGCGGGCGCGTTCAAGGGCATGGCCGCCATCGATCCGGCGATCACCCGCCGGTTGGATGCCGACGAGGTCTTCGCGGCGTACCACGTCCCCCAGATCGCGGATGGACTGCTGGGGCTGATCGAACAGGCAGGCTGACGATGGCCCCGCATATCGTTTCGATCGGCGACCTGGTGCTCGACGTCATCCTGCCGGTGACGCTGCCGGTCCAACCGGGGCACCACCAGACGAGCCCGGAGCGGCACGTCGAGCCGGGCGGCGCGGCCAATTTCATGATCGCGGCGCGCCACATGGGCCTGGACGTGTCGGCGGCGGGGGCCATTGGCGAGGACGTGTTCGGCACGCTGATCCTCGACGGGCTGCGCTCCGAAGGCGTGGATACGGCGTTCGTCGTCGCCATGCCGGGGTCGTCGTCCACGCTGGTGATCGCGCTGACCGACCGCGCATCCGGCGAGCACACCTTCGTCGGCAATTACGGCGCCGGTCCCCCGGTGCGCTACCCGGACGAACTTGATGCCTGCATCGCCGGGGCGGACGCGGTGTTCCTGCAAGGCTATACGCTGGCCGAGGAGCGGATCACGCCGCTGGCGCTGCGCGGGCTGGACCGGGCGGCGGAGGCGGGCACGCCCGTCTTCCTCGACGCGGGGCCATTCCTGGCGCACGTCCCGCCGGAGATCGTCCGGCGCGTGGTGGCGGGATCGGCGCTGCTGCTCATGACCGAGGACGAGGTCCCGCTGGTGAGCGAGGGCCGGACCGGCGAGGCGGCCTACGCCTACCTGCTGGCGAGCGGCCCGGCGACGCTGGTTGTCAAGCGCGGCCCGGCGGGCTGCACGATCGTCACCCGCGACGGCCCGCTCGCGCTGCCGGGCTATCCGGCCCGGGTGGTCGATACATCCGGGGCGGGCGACTGCTTCGACGCGGCGTTCGTGGCGGGCCTGCTGCGCGGGCTGCCGCTGGCGGACTGCGGGCGGCTGGCGAACGCGATGGGCGCGGCGGCGGTCGGGCGCGCGGGGGCGGGGCGCAACGCGCCTACCTGCGCCGACGTGATGGCGATCCTGCAAGGGGCCGGAGACGAGGTAAACTACGCATGTTGAGCACGGTAACGATTCAGACGCCGCCCGGCGACGCGCTGGTGAACATCACCGATCAGGTGCGCGGTGCCGTGCGCGCGAGTGGGGTCCGGTCCGGGCTGTGCGCGGTGATCGTGCCGCACACGACCGCCGCCGTGACGATCAATTCGTCGCTGGACCCGACCACGCCGGACGACATCATCGACGATCTGCGGCGGCTGGTGCCGACGCGCGTAGATTTCAAGCACCAGTACGACACGCCCGCCGACGCCGCCGGGCATATCAAGGCGGCGATCATCGGCCACAGCATCACGCTCGCCGTGGAGAACGGCGACCTGCTGCTGGGCGGGTCGCAGAGCATCCTATTCTACGAATTCGACGGGCCGCGTCAGCGGCACGTCCAGGTGAAAGTGATTGCCGGATGAACACGAGTTTGCTGCTTTCGGACGAAGTGAGCGCCGCGATCCTGGCCGGGTCGCCGGTCGTGGCGCTGGAATCGACGCTGATCACGCACGGCTTCCCCTACCCGGCCAACGTCGAGACGGCGCTGGCGATGGAGGCCGCCATCCGCGAGGAAGGCGCCATACCGGCGACGATTGCCGTGATCGGCGGGCAGGTGAAGGTCGGCCTGAGCCAGGACGAGATCGAGATGCTGGCCGGGCTGGGCCAGGACAGCGTGCGCAAGTGCTCGCGGCGCGACCTGCCGATCGTGGTCGGGCTGCGCCAGCACGGCGCGACGACCGTCGCGGGGACGATGATCGTGGCGCATATGGCCGGGATCAAGGTCTTCGCCACGGGCGGGATCGGCGGCGTGCACCGGGGCCATCCCGAAGACATCTCGGCGGACCTGATCGAGCTGGGCCGCACGCCGATCACGGTGGTGTGCGCCGGGGCCAAGTCGATCCTCGACCTGCCGCTGACGCTTGAGGTATTGGAGACGCAGGGCGTGCCCGTGCTCGGCTACGAGAGCGACACGCTGCCCGCGTTCTACAGCCGTTCGAGCGGCCTGCCGGTCGACCAGCGCGTCGATACGCCGCAGGAAGTGGCGGCCATCGCTGCCGCCCGCGATCAGTTGGGGCTGGCGCACGGAACGCTGGTGGCGGTGCCCGTGCCGGAAGCCGATGCGCTGCCGGTCGAGGAAGCGGAAGCGGCCATCGCCGAGGCGACGCGCCAGGCCGACGCCGCCGGGATTCACGGCAAGGCGGTCACGCCGTTCGTGCTGGCGAAAGTGCTGGAGCTGACCGGCGGGCGCTCGCAGACGGCCAACATCGCCGCGTTGGTCAACAACGCCCGCGTCGGGGCGCGCATCGCCAAAGCGATGGCGCAGGCATAAGGGGGTTCGATGGCGCAAAAAATCATCATCGACACCGATCCCGGTGTGGACGACACGATGGCGATCTTCTTCGCCCTCCGCTCGCCGGAGCTGGACGTGATCGGCTTGACCACCATTTTCGGCAACGTCGATACCGACCTGGCGACAACCAACGCGCTGCGCCTGCTGGAGATCGCGGGGCGGACGGATATTCCCGTCGCCAAAGGCGCGGACCACCCGCTGACCGGGCCGTTTGCGGGCGGTGTGGCGTTCGTGCACGGCGACGATGGGCAGGGCAACGTCCACCTGCCGCCCCCGGCGGGCCGGGCGGTCGACCAGCCGGCGGCGGCGTTCATCATCGAGCAGGTGATGGCCGCGCCTGGCGAGATCACGCTCGTGCCGCTGGGCCCGCTGACGAATCTGGCGCTGGCGCTGCGGCTGGAGCCGCGCATCGCCGTCAACGTCCGGCAGGTCGTGCTGATGGGCGGCAACGCCCTGTGTCCCGGCAACGCCACGCCCGCCGCCGAGGCGAACATCCACAACGATCCGGAGGCGGCGGACGTCGTGCTGGGCGCGGAATGGCCGGTGACGATGGTCGGGCTCGACGTGACGCACCGCGTCAACATGACGCCCGCTCACCTGGACCGCTATGACCGGTCGGACAACCCGCTGGCGCAGCACATCAGCCGGATCGTGCCGCACTACCGCGCCTATTTCGAGCAGAGCTACGGCATCCAGGGCATCTACGTGCACGATTCGTCGGCGGTGGCCTGCGCCATCGATCCGTCGTTGTTCACGGCGCAGCGCTGGCCGGTGCGCGTCGAGACGCAGGGCATCAGCCGGGGCAAGACGTGGCCGGGCAACGGCGAGCGCCCGCTGCCGCCCTGGCAGGGCCGCCCGTTGGTGAGCGTGTGCGTCGGCGTGGATGCCGACCGCCTGCTGGAGATGGAACTCGACCGGCTGACCTGATGCCGGTTTGACAGTATCCTTGTCCTTACGAGGAGAACGATCTGCATGACTCGAAAGATGATTATCGACACCGACACCGCCTCGGACGACGCTGTCGCGATCATGATGGCGCTGCAAACGCCCGATATCGAGGTCGAGGCGATCACGATCGTGGCCGGGAACATGCCGGTCGCACAGGGCAGCATCAACGCCCGCTACACGGTCGAGCTGTGCGGCAAGAGCGTGCCGGTCTATCACGGCGCGGACAAGCCGCTGATCCGCGAGGTCTACCGCGCGTATTTCTTCCACGGGCCGGACGGCATGGGCGGGATGAACTACCAGGCCAAGACGCCGCCCGCCGAAGGCCACGCCGTGGAGGTGCTGATCGATACGATCAAGGCCAACCCGGGGATCATGCTGGTCACGCTCGGCCCGATGACCAACGTCGCGCTGGCCGTCAGCCAAGCGCCGGAGATCGTTGAGAACGTCTCGCGCTGCGTGGTGATGGGCGGCGCGGCCAACGTGGTCGGCAACATCACGCCCGCCGCCGAGTATAATATCTGGTGCGACCCGGAAGCGGCGCGGGTGTGCTTCCGCTCCGGCCTGCCGATCGAGATGGCCGGCTGGGAGCTGTGCCGGGGCGAGGCGAATCTCACCGACGACGACATGCGCCACTGCAAAGAGGTGATCGACACGCCGCTGTCGCACTTCGCGGTGGACTGCAACATCTCCGCGCTGGAGGCCAGCCGCAACTGGCTGGGCGATCCGGGCCTGGGCCTGCCGGACCCGGTGGCGATGGCGATCGCGATTGATCCCACGATCTGCACGCGCCACAGCAAGCATTACGTCGAGGTGGAGTGCGACGGGACCTTCACGCGCGGCATGACGGTCGTCGATCAGTGCGGCGTGACGCCCTACGACACGGCCAACGTCGCGATGTGGGCGCCGGTGGTGGCGCGCGGCGAGCCGCACATCACCGTCTGCTGGGAGATCGACGCGCGGCGCTGGAAAGAACTGCTGTACAAGACGATGCAGGTGTAACCGGACTCATGGCGCTGTTCGATTTCATCGGGGTGGGCGGCCTGGCGTATGACATGATGCTCCAGGTGGACCGCCTGCCGCTGAGCGACGACAAATACCCGGCCCAGCCGGTCGAGAAACTGCCGGGCGGCTTCATCGCCAACGCGACCTGCGCCGCGGCCCGGCTGGGGCTGCGCGCCAGCTTCATCGGCTGGGTGGGCGACGATGCCGAGGGCGCGATGCTGATCGAGGATTTCATCGATTGGCACGTCGAGCCGGAAGGAGTGATACGCCTGCCCGGCGAGATGACGCCCTTCACGCTGGTGATGACCGACTCGCACGGAGGGCGGGCGATCGTGATCCCGCAGTGGCCGATCTACGACGCGCCGCTCACTTACGAGCAGGTGGCGCTGGCGCGGCAGGCGCGCGTGGTCTACACCTACCCGCGCGACCCGGTGTGGTGCACCCAGCTTCGCCGCGCCACGATCGAGTCCGGCGGGGAGCTGGCGCTGGACGTCGAGTCGGCGGTGCCCCTGCGCGGCGACCAGCTCCGCGAGGCGGTGGCGGTGGCCGATGTCGTGTTCGTGACGAAAGACAGCCTGGCGATGCTCGGCGTCTCGTCGATCGATCGGCTGGTGCAGCCCCGGCAGTGGGTGATCCTGACGGACGGCAAGCGCGGCTCTAGCGGCATCGCCGGGGGGATGCGCAAGCCGGTCAGCCAGAAGGCCCACCCGGCGGTGGCGGTCGACACCACCGGCGCGGGTGACTGCTATCACGCAGCGCTGATCGCGGCCCGGCTGGGCGGCGCCGACCTGCCGGAAGCGATGGCGTTCGCCAGCGCGGCGGCGGCGATCAAGGTCGAGCACCGGGGCGCGCGCGGCGGCCTGCCGACTCGCGACGAGGTCGAGCTGCGTCTGGCGCGACCCTGAAGGGAGTGATCCGGTGATCCGGCATGTGGCGTTTGGCATCATCGTCGATGACATCGTGTTTCCGGACGGCACCACGCACATGGGGGTGCTCGGTGGCGGCGGCCCCCAGACGGCCTGGGGCATGGCTGCTGCGCTGGGCGGGGGTGAGTCCGTCGGGCTGGTGGCGGGCGTCGGCGACGATCTGCCGCCGGAAACGCTCGCGCCGCTGCGCGCGGCGGGGATCGACCTGGGCGGCGTGCGCCAGACCAAACACCCCACGCCCCGCGCCTGGCAGATCACCGAGTTCGACGGGCGGCGCACGCAGGTCTGGCGCGTGCCGCTGCCGACGCTCGGCGTGCAGTTGGCGCGCAATTGGGACGCCCTGCCCCCCGCCTATCACGCCGCGCAGACCTTCCACTGGGGCATTCATCCCGACGATCCTGGCCCGAGCCTCGCGTTTGGCGCCAGCCTGTTGGCGAGCGGGCGGTGGGTGAGCCTGGAGCCGTTCAAGCCGCCGGACCGGCCACTGAGCGACGATGAGCTGCGCACCATCCTGAAGGCGTGCGAGATCTTCTCGCCCAACTGGTACGAAGCGGCCCGGCTGGTCCGCACGGAGGACGAGCGCGAGATGGTGGCCCGGTTCGGCGCGCTGGGCTGCCGGGTGTTGGCGCTGCGGCGCGGCTCGCGCGGGGCGGATGTGTGGAATCTGGCCGAGGGACGGGGCGTGCACGTGCCCGCGGTGCAGGCGACGGTCGTCGATCCCGTCGGCGCGGGGAACGCGTTCTGTGGGGCGCTCGTCGCGCGGTGGGATGCCGGGCTGGAAGAGGTCGCCTGCCACGCGAGCGCTGCCGCGTCGTACATGATCGAGCAGGTGGGGCTGCCCGCCGGGCTCCCGGATCGGGACGACTACGCTCGCCGCCTGGACGAAGCCCGGCGCGGGATGGTCGCGCTGTCGCTGGCCTAGATCGTGATCGCCTTGTCGGCGCGCCACTGGGCCTCGATGATATCGGCCATGCTGCCCACCAGCCCGACGCGCTGCCGGTCGGCCAGGCCGAGATGGTTCAGGCAGGTGCCACACACGACCAGGAAGACGCCCTTTTCGCCCAGGGCGCGCAGCGGTTCGAGGACGGGCGAGCCGTCGCAGACCAGCCTGACGCCGTCGGCGTAGAAGCAGATCGCGGCGGGCAGTTTGCCGTCTTCGAGCAGCAGTTGGAAGTACTTCGCCGCCAGGATGTGCTGGAGTTCGGGATCCGAATGTCCCATGCCGTCGTTGGTGACGAGAATAACGGTGTTGCGGTGTTCGGAAAGCGCTGGCATCGTCCCATACTCTTTGATCCGCCAAATATCGCGTGTATGATACCGGTACACCGGGCGGAAACAAAGTGAGACGTGAGGATCGACCCGTGAAGTCCCGCCAATCGGCTGCGCCGCCCGCTGTGTGATTGTGCTTGAGCCTTGCCCACCGCGAAGCGTGGTCGGCAGCGTACCAACAGGAATGACGAAAATGCGTTCTCCCATGCACCAACAGATCGATACCCTGCCCGAACTGGTCCGCGCGATTGCCCGGCCCTTCGACGAGTCGGCCCGCGCCACGTTCGACTTCGAGCTGTGTACGTCCGTCAAGCGGATCTACCTCGTCGGCTGCGGCGACAGCTACCACGCGCCGGTGGGCGCGGAGCTGGCATTTCACCAACTGGCGAACGTGCCCACCCAGGCGGTCAGCGCGCTGACCATCAGCCGCTACGTGGTGGGGCACCTGCCGCCGACCGGCCCCCAGACCAACCTCGTGATCGCCGTGTCGGTGTCGGGCGTGGTCAGCCGGACGATTGAGGCGCTGCGGCTGGCGCGCCAGGCCGGGGCGGTGGGCGTGGCCCTGACCGGCGCGCCCGGTGCGCCGCTGGCCCAGTCCGCCGGGAAGGTCTTCCAGACGACGGTCCCGCCGCTGCCGGACGAGATGGCGGGCATGGTGGTGCCCGGCGTGCGCTCGTATCTGGCGTCGCAGATGGCGCTGTACAGCGCGGCGGTCCGGATCGGCGAGGTGCGCGGGCACCTGACCACGGCGCAGGCCGACGCCCTGCGCGGCGAGCTGCTCGGCCTGGCGGACGTGATGGACGCGACCATCCGGGCCTGCGAGCCGGTGGCGCGCGACCTGATGCAGCGCTGGGACGACATCCCCGAATGGGTGTACGTCGGCGCCGGGCCGCTGTACGGCGTGGCGATGTTCAGCGCGGCCAAGATGTTGGAGGCCAGCGGCGACCCGGCGATGGCCCAGGAAACCGAAGAATGGGCGCATTTGCAGTACTTTGGGCGCCGCGCCGACACGCCCACCGTCCTGATCAGCGCGGCGGATTACGACGCCGACCGCATGGCCGAAGTCGCCCGCGCGGCGCAGAGCATCGGGCGGCGGGTGATCGGCGTGCTGCCGGATGGCGAGACGGCGATCGGGCAGTACGTGGCGCACGTCCTGCCGGTGAAGGGGGCGGTGCGCGAGTGTTTCGCCCCGCTGGTGTACAGCATCCCCGGCGAGCTGCTGGCCGCCGAGCGCGCCGCCGCGATTGGCGCGACGTATTTCCAGGGCTTCGGCGGCGGGCGGACGGTGGACTGGGCCGACGGCGCCAGCCGCATCCGCGACAGCCACCTGCTCGACACCGTGCGCCGGTAGGGCGGGGGCGCGATGGATCGGCCAGCGATTGTCTGCGTCGACAGCATCATCATCGACGACATCGTGCTGCCCGACGGCGCGACGCACATGGGCGTGCTGGGCGGGGGCGTCACACACGCCGCCGCCGGGGTGGCGGTCTGGGGCGAGCGACCGGGCATCGTGGCCCACGTAGGCCGCGATCTGCCCGGCTCGATCCGCGCGCGGCTGGCGCGCGACTTCGACGTGCAGGGCGTGATCGCGCTCGACGCGCCCCAGGCGCGGGCGTGGCAGGTCTTCGAGTGGGATGGGCGCCGGACGGAGATCTTCCGCGTGGATGTGCTGGATCCGTTTCTCGACGATCCCCCGCCGGAGCATATCCCGGCGGCTTATGAAGCGGCGCGCGGGCTGCACCTGCTGCGCCCGGCGGGCGACGTGGCGGGGTGGCGGGCGCGTTTCCCGGATGCGGCGATCCTCTGGGAGCCGACCCAGCAGTTCATGGTCGAGGGCCGCCTGCCCCAGTTTCGCGCCGCGCTGCCGCTGGTGGACGTCGTATCGCCGAACAGCCTCGAAGCGGGGCTGGTCTACGGCCTGGACGACCCGGCGGACCTGGTGCGGGCCATGCTCGACGACGGCGCGCGCGTCGTGGCGCTGCGGCTGGGCGCTGACGGCTCGCTGCTGGGCGGCGCAGATCAGCCGGGCCTGATCCGCCTGCCCGCGATCCCGGTCGCGCAGCTCGTGGACCAGACCGGCGCGGGGAACGCCTACTGCGGCGGTTTTCTGGCCGGTTGGCTGGCGGCGGGCGGTGACCTGCTGGCCGCGGCCTGCTGCGGCGGGGTGTCGGCCTCATTCACGATCGAGGTTACCGGCGTGCTCGATCCGTCGACGGTGCACCCCGCCGAGCGCGAGCGCCGCCGCGCATGGCTGGCGGGCCGGGCGACGATCCTGAGCGCCTAGAGGCAGCGGGCGAGGGAGACATATGTCTGTGTTTTCGTCCGGTGGGCCGCCCTACACGATCCGGCCAATGTGTCTGGGCGATCTGCCCACCATCCGCGAGATCGACCGTGACGCGTTCGAGCAGGCCCGCCGGCAGTTGGGCGGTGGCGGGCGCGTCCTGCGCCTGCGCACGCTGGAAAACATGCAGGCGGCGGTCCAGCGCCCGCATGCCGGCGTCGTGGTCGAATGGCCGCCGGGCCGGGTGGCGGGCTACTGCTTCACCCACGTGTGGGGCTCGGTGGGCTGGCTGGGCACCCTGGGCGTGACGCCGCGCAAGCAGGGCGTCGGGCTGGGGCGCGCCGTCACCGCCGCCGGGCTGGACCTGCTGCACGAGGCGGGCTGCCAGATTCGGGCGCTGGAAACCATGCCGGAAAACGGCAAGAACATCGCGCTCTACACGCGCCTGGGGCTGCGGCCCGGCCACCTGACGCTGCTCTGCCAGGGCAGCCCGATCCCGGCGGCGACCACCCATTTCGAGCTTTGGGAAGGCGACGACTCGCTGCGGCGGATCGCCTCGCAGATCGTCCCCGGTATGGACCCGACCCCGGCGGCGATCTGGCTGGAGCATGAAGGCGCGGGTGACACGCTCGTCTGGCGCGAAGACGACGCGCCGGTGGCGTTTGCCGTCCTGCGCAGCGCGCCGCGCCGCCTGGATGGCGCGCAGTCGTACCTGACGGTCGAGGCGGCAGCGTGCTTGCCCCAGGCGGCGAGCCACTGGCCGCGCTATCTTCACGAGATGCAAACCTTCGCCCAGCGCCGGGTCAAGTTGGGGATCGTCATGCCGATCAACGCGGCGCAGATCGACCTGCTGCGCGACATGCTCGATGCGGGGATGCGCGTGGTGCACACGCGGGTGCGGATGGCGACGTCGGCGGCCCTGGACCAGCCCGGCGCGATCCTGATGATGACGCTGGCGATGTAGTCCGGCAGTGTCGCAGAATCACTGACGGACGATCGTGGCTCGCGGCCAGTATCGTCCGTCACACTTCTCCTCCAAGGCGTGGGCCAAGTATGCCATACGTCGGGCGAGATGCGCAAATCGTTGCGATTTGTTCTCAATTCGGCTATAAGGTAGTCACCGAGCGCACCACGAACACAGCGAAGGGAACCGTGATGATCCACTTAACGCGCCGCGTGTTGGTCACCGTCACGCTGATTGTCCTGCTCGCCGGGCTGATCGTCCCGGTCCACGCCCAGCCCGGCGATCCGCCGGCGGCGGCTGGGCCGCGCACCATCACCGGCAGCTACGAAACGACGAACCCGATTTACCCGCTGATCGGCGCCGACACCGGCGTCGTCCTCTACGACCTGACCGCGCTGATCCGCGAGGATTACGCGTTCACGTCCCCGCCGGAGGCCCAGACCCTGGGCCGGCTCAACGGGGACATCGTCAGCGGCGATTACGTGATCGAGCTGCCGGAGACTCCGCAGGCGGCGGCGCTCGATTTCGACGGCGACCCGGACACGCCGCCCGCCGTGCAAGTTTTCATGACGGCCACGTTCATCGAATTCCTGGGCGATGAATACGTCAACCGGGGCGAGTCGCCGATGGAATTGTCCGTGCGGTTGGAACCGCTGACTTACCACATCGTGGGCGGGCACGTGATCGTCTGGTCGCCGTCCGAGGGCGAGGCATTCCCCGGCGGTTTCGGTCCGGATGGCGCGGCCTTCACGCCGGACGACCCACTGATCGAGCTGCCCGCCGGGTGGAGCGTGATCTCGCTCGAAACCGACCCGTTCACCCTGGTGCGTGATGCGCGCGTGGACGTGCCGATCATCGAGAGCATCGGCGCGCTCAACGACTACTCGGACCTGAGCTACCTCGACGCGTGGCAGGACCTGTTCGAGCGGACGCGCGAAACCTATCCCTTCACGACCGAGAAGAACCTCGATTGGGAGTCGATCTACAACGCGGTCACGCCGCTGATCAAACTGGCGGAATCCCACCTGGAATTCGACCTGGCGATCGCGTCGTTCGGTTCGCTGATCCCCGACACGCACATCGGCTATGCCTCGCTGTCGGTCACGCAGCGGTTGCTGATCGGCGGCGTGGGGATCGAGACGATGGCGGTGACCGATGCGGGTGAGGTGGTCGTGACCCAGGTCGGCGCCAACTCGCCGGCGGAACGGGCGGGAATCGCGCCTGGCGCGGTGCTGCTGGCGGTGGATGGCGACCCGGCGCTCCAGGTGCTGGACGAAACGCCGCTGCTGCTCAGCAGCGCCTCGACGCCGCACAGCCGCCGGTATTTCCAGGCGGCGACCATGCTGCAAGGGCCCGTTGGGTCCCAGGTGCAGTTGACGTGGCGCGCGCCGGACGGGTCCGACAACACGGCGAGCCTGATCCGCGAGTTCGACGTGGCGGCGCTGCTGGTCGCCTTCGACACGGGCGATCCCAGGGAGGGCGTCATCACCGCCCGGATGCTCGATTCCGGCCTGGGCTACATCGGCGTGCGCGGTTTTGCCGAGGACGTCAGCCAGGCGGATCACACCTTTGGCGCGGAGCTTCAGAACCTGATTGATGCCGGGGCGCAGGGCATCATCGTCGACGTGCGCGACAACAGCGGCGGGCTGGTCCAGCTCGCCATGTCGATCGCCGGGCGCTTCTTCCCGGACTACCTGCGCCTGTTCGACCTGTACTATGCCGACGGCGAGGGCGGTTTCGCTTATCGCGGTTACGTCGAGACGCTGGTGGGCGAGCCGTATTACGGCGGGCCGGTGGCGCTGCTCGTCAACGAGATGACCGGCAGCGCGGGCGACATGTTTGCCTACGCCCTGAGCACCGGCAACCGGGCTATCGTCGTCGGGCACACGCCGACCGGCGGCTTCACCGGCGAGGTGAGCGACGGCCAGTACACGCTGCCCACCGGCCTGAGCATGCAGATCCCCACCGGGCGCCCGGTCGACCCGGCGACGGGCGAAACGCTGATCGAGGGCGTGGGCGTCGCGCCCGACGTGCGCGTGCCGGTCACCATCGAGAGCCTGCTCTCGGACGAGGACGAGGTGCTGCGCGCCGCCGAAGCAGCCCTGCTGGGCGAGTGAGGGTGCGCGGTCCACGCAACAGGGCAGGTCACCAGACGGCGGCCTGCCCTGTTTTGTTCTCACATATTCGGAGGATCGTCACTGCACCGGATCGCCGCCTGACGCGTCCAGCATGCGCTGGACTTTGAGCGCCAGATGCAGGTTCAGCCGCACGTTGGAGTCGTCCATGTCGAGCTGGATGATCTCGGTGATGCGCGCCATGCGGTAGACCAGCGTGTTGCGGTGGATGTTGAGCACGTGGGCCGTGCGCGCCATGTTGCCGTTGTTGGCGAAGTAGGCGCTCAGCGTGGGCAGCAGGTCAGTCTGGTGGCGCTCGTCGTATTTCGACAGCGGCGACAGCCAGTGATCGCAGAAGCTGGCGAGCGTCCCCGGATCGCTCACGCCCAGCAGCAGCTCGTACAGGCTCAGGTCGCCGAAGAAGGCCACCTGCGATTCGTTCCACAGTTGTTCGGAGAGCGTCAGCGCGCGCTCGGCTTCCTGGAACGAGTCGCGCAGGGCAGTCAATCCCTTGACCGGGCGCCCGACTCCCGCGGTGATCTCGCCGTCCGGGATGGCGCCGGTCAGCGTGTCGTGCAGCAGGTCCACCATCTGCTTGAGGCGCTGCGTTTGCTGCGGCTCGTCGAGCGGGAACAGCATCACGGCGCGGTCGACGTACTGCCCGACGGGCGCCTGAATCCGCCGCTGGTGGATCTCGGCCTGGATCAGGCTCACCATGCGCTCCGGCGAGAAGGTGCCCGCGGCGCGGTCGTTGGATGGCAGCCAGTGGAACAGCACGACGGCGTGCCACGCGTCCACCTGGTAGCATTCCTTCTCGGCGCGCAGGGCCAGCAGCGCGTCGTCGCTGCCGGTGCCGTTCAGCCAGTCGGTCAGCCAGTCGCGCACGGGGGGCGCGCTCTCGTGGGTGAGGGTGGTCGTCTGCTGGTGGACCATCTCGCGCACGAAGACCGGCGCGCTGTGCTCCAGCGCCAGCAGGTCGAACCGGTCGGGCGCGTCGCCCGCGCTGAGGATCGAGACGTAGCCCAGCAACTGGCGCTCGTGAATCAGCGGGGCGGTGATGCCCGCCGGGCTTTCGATGATCTGCCAGTCGTCTTCAAAGAAGGCGCGGTCATCGATGTCGAAGCGCCGCACGAACTCCGCGCCGCCCACCAGCGCCAGATGCGAATCCCAGTCGTGCCCGTGCGAGGCGGGCAGGCCCCGGCTGAGCACCTCGCCGGCGCGATCGTGAATCACGACCGGGCGATCGAGCATTCGCGCCAGCGCGTTGAGCATGGTCGTCAGCCCGCGATGGCTGGCCGCGTGGCGCTGGAGCGTCTGTTGCAGCTCGAACGCGCGGTGGGCGAGCTGGGCCTGGTGGTTGGTCAGCAGGCGCTGGACGGCCCGCTCGACCTGGGGCAGCACGGCGCGATCCGGCAGCACGATCACCGGGAAGTTCGCCGCCTTGGCGATCTGGTGGGCGCGGGGCATCAGCGTGCCGCGCACGGCCAGCGCGCTCGCCCGCGTCTGGGTGAGTTCCTCGATCACGGTTTCGAGGGTGAGCGGCTTCTGGTAATTGCTCAGCGTGGCGGTGGACAGCAGCACCAGCTCGCCGCCCTCGATGTCCGCGAAGATGGGCGGGCGGGTGCGGAGGTTGCAGACCCAATTCACCGGCGTATCGGGATGTCCCGTGATCAACCGGCTGCCGATGGGCAGCGCCAACTTCAGCAAAGAGCGAATGTCCGTGGACGTCGATACGGCGCTCATAGTGGTCCTCCCCCAGGTGCGTGCCGTTCTTGTGCAATCTCTCTAATAAGCCAGCGTTCTCTAGACAGCCTGGCTTGCAGCGATAGCGACCATTTTCCATTGTAGGAGTTCGGTTATCGGATGTCTTCGGGCATGTTTTATGAGATTCACACGAATACGCTTGTGCAAGTTGCACAAAACTGGTCTAAATGCTTGGGCGGGATGACTTGGAGCGCGCTGATTCTGCACAAGTGGCGGCGGCCCGCGCAGCGTGAGCATGGCGTGGGGCAAGCGTCTTGGACAAGGGGGTAGGGACTCGCTATAATGCCGCTCGCTGATTCACGAGACGAAATGATGCCCATGGCCGAAAATCCACGCGAAAACCAACCCGAACCCGGCGATCCGGAACTGGAAGACCGTTCGCAGCCTGCCCCGCCGGATGAACCCGTGACGGTGGAGCCGGAAGCCGGCGCGGCGCTGGCTGCCGAGGAGCCGCCGGTCGATCCGGACGACACCAAGCCGCAGGCCGTGCCCGCGCCGGTCGACGTGCTGCAACGGCTGGCCGTAGAGGAGCCGCCGGTCGATCCGTTCATGGATACCGCCCCGCGCGACTCGTTCCTGTCCGGCGCCGCGCCGACGCGCGTGCTGCTGGTGGCGCTGGTGATGGCCGGCGCGGTGTGCATGTGCGTGACGCTGCTCGGATTCGCCGGGTTCGCCGGGTACCGCGACGGGCTGGCGACGAACGACGCCCGCATCACGCAGACGATGGCGACCGGCATCGCGCAGCAGTACGCTAGCGGGCGGGTGGACCTGGAAAACGGGTTTGCCGAGCTGGCCGCCGCGCGGTTCGAGTGGATCGTGGAGACGATCCAGGCGCCGACCAAGTACGCGCTCGACAGCCGCGAGCAGCTCGCCACCGCGCGGGCGATGATGTCGGTGACGCCGACCCCCGCGCCGACCGGTACGCCCACGCCCACGGCGACACCCAGCCCGGAACCGGCTACCGAAGAACCGGCGCCGCAGGGCGACGCGGCGGCGGAGGATGCAGCCGGGCCGGACCCGGCGGTGATGTACGAGCGGGCGGCGACGGCCATGCGCTTCGACGATTACGAAGAGGCGATTTCGTGGTTGGAGCCGCTGATGGTGATCGCGCCCCAGACGCTGGACGCGACCCAGCAGGCCGAGGTCAAGGCGATGTACCTGGAGGCGCTCGTCGAGCAGGGACGGATCTATCTGCGCGGGATGAACCAGGACGGCCAGGACCGTTTGCAGCGGGGCATCAACCTGATCTACCGTGCGGACGAGATCGGCACGGTGGAACCGGCCAGCCTGCTCTACGAGGCCGATTTCGCCCAGCGCTATCTCAACGCGCGCAGCTACGTCAACGGCGGCAACTATGCCGCGGCGCTGCCGGTGCTCGAGCGCTTGTGTGAAGAAAACTGTGAATGGGGCTACCAGGGCACCAGCGTGCGGACGCTGCTGCTACAGGCCCAGTCCGGCGCGAGCGCGCCGGTCGCCACCGAGTGACGTTCAATAGCCGTTGAGCAGCTCGGCGACCATCTCGACGAAATCTTTGGGCATGACCGGCTTGCTCACCCAGTAATCGATGCCCATCTGGACGATCTCGGGGATGAGGTTGGGGCGCGCGGTGAGGATCATCACTTTCATTGTCTCGAGCCGGGGCACCGAGCGCACGTACTCCAACACCTCGGAACCGGACATCTCCGGCATGGCGAGGTCCAGGATCAGCAGGTCCGGGGTTTCGTGTTCGAGGATCTCCAGCGCGGCGGCGCCGTCCTCCGCTTGTAGCGTCTCGCAATCCAGCCGTTCGACCAAACCTACAAACAGCCTGAGCAGCCCTGGTTCATCGTCGACAATCAGGACCAATGGCGAGGACACGGTGCGTTCCCTTTCCCGGTAGAGCAACCAAGCCAATGATACACCCGGCGGGCGAGGTTGTCGAGATGGATTACGCGTGCTCGCTGCGGTCGTCCGGCAGCAGGTCCTGCACCATCTGCAAAAAATCGAGCGGCATGACCGGCTTGCTGACCCAACGCTGCACGCGCGGCGCCAGCTCCTGGAACCCGCGGTTCGAGCCCAGCGCGGTGAGGACCATGATGTTCATCGCGTCCAGGCGCGGCGTCTGGCTGACGTAGGCCAGCACGTCGATGCCCGACACTTCGGGCATGGCGATGTCGAGGATGAGCAGGTAGGGCGTGCGCTTTTCGAGGATGGCGATCGCCGCTGCGCCGCCCGCAGCCTGGATGACGGTGCAGTCCAGGCGCTGGATCAGGCTGGAGAACAGCTTCAATAAGCCGGGCTCATCATCGACGATGAGAATCTCAGGGACGACCATCGTCACCCGTCCGATCTGGGCCAGGAAGCCGGCGTGCGAAGGATGGCGCGCACCGGGCACCCGCAGATGCCGGCGATCTTCAGTGGCAGCGCGATCAGTTCGTAGACTCCATCCGGCACGCCGGACAGGCGCACGTTTTCCAGGTTGGCGATGCCGTGCGCGTACAGCCGGTGATGGCAGGGCAGTGTCTGGCTGTCCTGCTGATCGACCGAGGGGCTGTCCAGCCCCAGCAGGCGGACTCCGCGCTCGGCCAGCCAATCCGCCAGCTCGACGGTCGGATACGGGAAGCCGTCCGGCCACCGGTCATCGGGCAGATCGCTCACCCAGGTATGGATCAGCAGGCGCTGCATCCCGGCCAGATCGCGCCCGGCGAAATCGTCCGGCACGATGCCGCCCTGCCGCCGGTCGATGGTCACGACGTGGGCCGGGCCAATGTACGGCTCCAGCGGCAGGTCTGCCGGGTGGATGTGTTCATCGACGACATGATAGGGCGCGTCGATGTGGCTGCCGGTGTGCGCGCTGAGCGTGAGCGTCGTCAGGTTAACGGCGGCGCCGTCGCGCAGGCGGAGGCTGTGTGTGAACGAGAACGGCATATCGCCCGGCCACACGGCGAGGTCTGGCGACAGGGTGCGGCTGATGTCGTAGATACGCGTCATAAGGTTTCCTCGTGTTGGGCTGCCTTCCACATCGACTCGAATCGATCAGCCCTGTGTTCGAACCAGTACGGCGACTCGCGGCGCGGGATCACGCCCTGCATGGCCCGCCTCTCGTTCAGGTCACGAAGGCGCGCCCGCCCGTGTGCCGTTCCCAGGCGCCGGTTTCGAGGATGTCGTGGATGGCCTCGATCACCAGCCGGATCTCGTCGTCGCTGTTGTAGAAATGAGGCGAGACGCGAATCCCGGCCTGGGGCCGGTAGTCGATCAGAATATCGCGCGCCAGCAGCTCGCGCGAGACTTCGTACGCGTGCGGCGGGTCGATCGTCACGGTGCCGCCGCGCTCGTCCGGCTGGCGCGGGGAATGGACCGCGAAGCCCGCCTCTTCGGCCAGCGCGATCAACAGCGCCGTCTGCCGTTTCGATTTTTCGCGAATGGCCCCCACGCCGACCTGCGCGATGATTTCCACGCCGGGCCGGTTGGCGTACAGGCTGGGGATGGCCGGGGTGCCGTTCAGGAAGCGGAACGCGTCCTCGCGCAGCACGATGTCGTCCACCTCGAAATCGAACGGGCGCTGGTGAGCCATCCAGCCGGTGAGGCCGGGCCGGATCGTCTTGAGGTAATCGGGGCGCGCGTAAAGGAACACGCCGCCCGGCCCGCCGCACATCCACTTGAGCACGCCCGCCAGGTAGAAATCGATGTCGAGATCGGCCACGTCGAACGGCACGATGCCCGCCGCGTGGTAGCCATCCAGGATCACGATCGCGCCGACGGCGTGCGCCTTCTCGATGATCGGCTTGACGTCCAGGATGTAGGCGCTGCGAAACAGCACGTGGCTGATCGGCACCAGCAGCGTGCGCTCGTCGATGGCGTCGACGATGCGCTCGACCGGGACGCTGATGCCGCCGTCCTCGCTCTCGACCATGCACAGCTCGACGTGCGGCGGCAGCATCCCGCGCAGCACGTAATACACCGATGGGAAAATGCCGGACTCGATCACGACCTTGTTGCGCGGCCCGTCGAAGTCGAAGCACGACAGCAGAATGCCCTGGGCGATGGAGAGGTTCTGGTGCATCGAGATGGTGTTGGGCGGCGCGCCGATGATGCCCGCGATCTGGTTGCCGAGCGCGACGTTCATCTCCCACCAGCCCTCGCCCCACGCCCGGACGCCGCGCGCGGCCCACGTGTCCGCATAGTCGCGCAGGCTGTCGTAAACGCCGCGCGGCATGGCGCCCAGGGAGTTGTTGATCAGATAGGTTGTCTGGTCGAGGATCGGGAACTGGTCGCGCCAGCGCAGAAGCGGATCGGACACGGAAGGACATCCTTTGGTCGAAGCGTGAGTGGCAACCGAATCACAGTGTAGTCGAACTGGGGGAAAAAACCAAATCGCAGCGCGCCGGGTGCCGCCTCGTCACGGGGAATCGTCGCCGGCGAACAACCGGCTGAGGCCGGGATAGGGCGCCAGCGGGATGATCTCGAACACGATCAGGTTGGCCGCCACCATCGGCAGCGTCGCCAGGGCGCGCTCGGCTTCGTCGACGGTGGCGCATTCGAGCACCAGTACGGCCTCGGAGCGGTCGGCGCGAAAGTACACCTCGCGGATGATGTCCGCCTGCTGGAGTTCCCACACGCGGGCGGCTTCGGCCCGTTTGAGCTGTGGGGTGAACCGGTCCGGCGCCGCGCCGGGCAGCTCGTGTTCGATTGCCAGGATTTTCATGTCGCGTCCTGTATGGAGCCGGACATCGCCCGACCCTGCGATCAACTTGCGCATCCCCTGCCCAGTGTACGCGAGCCGGGCGAAAATGCCAAGCGATTCCGGCGTGCGGGCGCTCGACCGCATAGAGCCAACCGGGACCAAGTGGGGTTGTCAGCCGGGGCGGCGGGCGCTAGAGTTGACAGTGGGACGTCGTGACAGCAAACACCGGAGTAGAGTGAACGACGATGAACGTTGGCGTGCTGGCGCTGCAAGGCGCCTTTATAGAACACGAGAAAACTCTGCGCGCGCTCGGCGCGAACGCGGTCGAGGTGCGCCTGCCGGAGCACCTGGACGGGCTCGACGCGCTGATCATCCCCGGCGGTGAGAGCACGACCATCGGCAAGCTGGCGGTGACCTTTCGCCTGCTGGAGCCGCTGCGCGCCTTCGCCGCGACGAAGCCGGTGTGGGGCACCTGCGCCGGGATGATCATGCTGGCGAAGGACATCGGGCGCGATCAGCCGCTGATCGGCGTGATGGATATCACCGTCAACCGCAACGCTTTTGGCCGACAGCTCGACAGCTTCGAGACGGACCTGGACGTGCCGCAGTTGGGGCCGGACCCGTTCCACGCGGTGTTCATCCGCGCGCCAGTCGTCACTGCGGTGCAGAACGGGGCCGAAGTCCTCGCGCGGCTGGAAGACGGCGCGATTGTCGCCGTCCGCCAGGGGCGCTGGCTGGCGACCGCTTTTCACCCGGAGCTGACGCCCGACGACCGCTTCCACCGCTATTTCCTGCGCGACGTAGCCGGACTGGCCGATTAGAGCGATAATTCTCCACGGTGCACCCCAGGGGCGTCGAGCGCGCCCCTCTTTAGTTGTGTTCGGGTTGTGTTTGCCGCGGCTGTCACCGATAAGGACCGGGACCTGTGTTCGCACGTCTGCGCACCTTTCCGCCCCAGATCTGGCTGTTGTTCGCCGGCACGCTGCTCAGCAGCACCGGGCAGGCGCTCGTCTGGCCCTTTCTGACGATCTTCATTCGCGAGCAGTTGGACATCCCGCTCAGCCGGATCACGCTGCTGTTCACGCTGCAATCGATCGCCGGGTTTGCCGCCACGACGGTCGTCAGCCCGCTGATGGACCGCTTTGGCCGCAAGTGGCTGATGGTCGTCGGGCTGGTGGCGAGCAGCGCCGTCCTGCTGGCAATGAGCCAGGCCGGGACGTACGCGCAGTGGGCGGTGCTGCTGCCGCTGTACGGCGTCGTCAACGCGATCTTCCGCATCGGCAGTTACGCGATGGTCGCCGACCTGGTGTCCGCCGAGCGCCGGGCGGCGATGTACGCCTTGCTGCGCATGGGCGACAACCTGGGCATTTCGGTCGGCCCGGCGATGGGCGGGTTCCTGGCGGCGGTGGCTTACGAGCTGTCGTACTTCCTCGCGGCGGGGATGCAGATCGCGCTCGCCTTCTTCACCAGCGCCATGATCGCGGAGACGCTGCCCAGGGAAGACGCGGGCGCGGCCATCACGACCTTTCCGGCGGGCGGCGGCGGGCTGGGCTATGGCCCGCTGCTGCGCGACCGTTCCTTCCTGGTGATCTGGGGGCTGTACATCCTGATCCAGATCGCCAACTCGATGGTGTTCGTTCTGCTGGGCGTCTACGTCAAAGAGAACTACGCCATCCCCGAAGACCGCTACGGCCTGATCATCGGGACCAATGCGCTGATGGTCGTCGTCTTCCAGTACGCCGTGACGCGCGCCAGTAACCGCCGCGCGCCGCTGAACGCGATCACCGCCGGGGGGATGTTCCAGGCGGTGGGGCTGGGCGTGTTCGCGATCAGCCGCGGGTTTGCGGCGTTCCTGGGGGGGATGGTCGTGTTCACCGTGGGCGAGCTGCTGCTCGTGCCGACCGCGACCGCTCTGGTTGCCAACATCGCGCCGCCCCGGATGCGCGCCCGGTATATGGGCGTGTTCAGCCTGTCGTTTCGCGTCGGGTCGGGGATCGGGCCGGTGGTGGGCGGGCTGCTCAACGATCACATCGCCCCGGCGGCGACGTGGTACGGCGCGATGGCCTTCTGCGCGGTCGCTGTAGCCGGGTTTGGGATGCTGGCGCGGCGGGGCGTCGAGCCGGGGCAGCCCGTCGCCGAGCGGGAGGCCGGATCGCCGCTCTAGCCGTCAGTCGTCGTCCGGGGGCGGCCCTGGCAGCCAGCCGAAGGGCACGTCTTCGGTTTCGACGCTTTGCGGGCCGGGCAGCGCCGGGTTTGGCTCCGGCGCGGCCATGATCCTGGGCGGGCGCCCCAGGCGGCGCAGGTCGTTCGCGTAGTAGATCCGGCTGCGCGGGAGGTCTTCCTCCAGCGCGATCCGGCTGATGCCGCGGGCGGCGATATCGACCGGCAGCGGCGCGCGCCGCCCGAACAGCACGCGCAGCACCGGCAGCCCGCCGATGGCCGACAGCACCGTGAAGAAGGCCCCGCCGCCCTGCGTCCGGTCGAAGACCATCGGCGCGCGCACGATTCCCCAGCGCAAGCCGCTGTTGCGCAGGTATTCTTCCGCCTCGCGCTTGCTGCGCAGATATTCGTAAGGCACGCCCGCCGGTTTGTGGGCCGCGCTCAGCAGGATGAAGTACGGCACGCCGTCGCTGACGGCCATGCTGATCGCGTTGCGGGCCGACACCAGGTTGAGCTGTTGGAAGGTCAGGCCGCGCTCCGGCTGGGCGCGCACGCTGCCCACCAGGTGGATCACCACCCCATGCCCGCGCGACCGTCCCTTGAGGCTGGCGATGTTCCACACGTCCCCGCTCTCCAGCCGGATGTGGCGGCGCAGCGCCCCGAGCCGCTCTTCGTGGTCGGGACGCACCAGCACGGTGACGTCGGCCCCCGCGTCGATCAGCGCGGCCACCGTCCGCAGGCCGATGAAGCTCGTCCCGCCGGTGACAAATACCTTGTTCCAGTGTCGCCTCGCCATGCGCGTTTTGGTGTGCTCTTTCCGTGGGTGATCGTGAAGCCCCGCTGTCAGCATCATTCTATCCGCTGGTGGGGGGGCGGTCAATTGTGGTTTGGCTGTGGTTTGGCCGGGCACACGTTCTTGACAACGGCGCGCGAGCCTCTAAAATAGTAGACTTCGCGTCTAATCTTATACGGAACGTCGATTGATATGGCAAACCGGCACCAACAGCGCAAAGCCGCCACGCGCGAGGCGATGCTGGCCGCCGCCCGCGAGGTGATCATCGAGAAGGGCTACAACCACGTCGATATCCTCGACATCACCGAGCGCGCCAACGTCAGCAAGGCCACGTTTTACAAGCATTTCGCCAACAAGGAAGACTGCGTCCGCGAGTTGATGCACGATGGCTTCGATGCCCTGGCCGAGGAAATCTTCCAGGGTGGGCGAGTCGCGCCCTCGCACGAGGCGTGGCTGCTCCAGAGCCTGGAGCGCGCGCTCAACTGGGCAGCGGAAAACCGCGCGTTCATGCTGATCATGGTCGGCGGCGCGGCGTCGTCGCACCTCAACGCGTTTGGCCGCCAGTACATGGTGGACCTCGTCGAGCGCACCATCGACGAGTTCGAGCTGGACGCCAACATCAGCCCCTACCCGCACGACGTTCGCGCCCAGGTGATCACCGGCATCTTGATCCAGACGCTGGGCTGGTGGCTGGAGTCCGACACAGGCTATTCTGCCTCGGAGATGGCGGAGATGATTCAGGCGATCGTCGTTCGCGGGCTGGGGCATCCTGCAGGTTCTGAAACACCATTCGGCACAGGCACATTCGACACAGACAGTGAGGGCAAAACGTGATGTTCGAACGGATAGGTTACTTCGCGACGCAATACCGCTATCCGATCATCCTGACGTGGATTCTGGCGGCAGTGGTGATCACAGTTCTGGCGCCTAACATCGACGACGTAGCAAGCTCGGATCAGGCGGATTTTCTGCCCGACGACGCCGCGTTTGCCCGCGCCAACGAGGTTTACCGCGAAACATTTCCGGACAGCTATGCGCCGGGCAGCACGGTTGTCGTGATCGACGCGCGCGGGACGGGCGGCGTGCTGGATGACGAGGCCGAGTCGTTCGAGGACCGGATCGACACGCCCACGGGCCGGTTCATCGATGAGCTGGTCGCATGGCTGAACAGCGACGCCGCGCCGGACAACATCCTGAGCGTGACGGCGCCGACCATGTCGCCCGCGACGGTGGGGCTGATGGTGGCGCCCGACAACGACATCGCGATCGTGCGCGTCAGCCTGACGACCACCAACCCCGAAGAGGCCACCACCGAGACGCTGAATCTCATCGACGACTGGCTGGCCGAAAACCGCCCCGCCGGGCTGGCAACCTACCAGACCGGCGAAGCGCCGATCGTCAACAATACGACCGAGTCGATCATGACCAGCGTGGACCGGACGATCTGGGTGACGATCGTGCTGGTCATCGTGCTGCTGCTGTTGATCTACCGCTCGCCGGTCAGCCCGTTGGTGCCGCTGTCGGCGGTGACGGTCGCCTACCTGATCGCGCGCGGCATCGTGGCCTACCTGGGCGACAACGTCATGACGATCACCTCCTACGCCAACGTGATGATGGTCGTCGTGATGTACGGCGCGGGCACCGATTACTGCCTGTTCCTGATCAGCCGGTTTCGCGAGGAAATGGCGAATCACCGCGACGTGAGGAACGCCACCGGCGAGACGGTGGGGCGCGTGGGCGAGACGATCACCAGCAGCGCGGGCACGATCTTCGTCGGCTTCATGGCGATGGTGTTCGCCGAGATGGGCGTCTTCAACACCAGCGGCCCCGCGCTGGCGATCGGCATCGTGCTATCGCTGCTGGCCGGGCTGACGTTCGTCCCGGCCCTGCTGGCGACGCTGGGCGAGCGCGCTTTCTGGCCGCGCCCGGCCATGCACCGCGCCACCGGGCGGTTTTACGCGGCCACGTCCCAGTTCGTGAGCGCGCGCCCCCTGGTGACGGTGATCGTCATCAGCGCGATCATGCTGCCCCTGGCGGTGTACGGCATCACCCGGCGCGTGAGTTACGACCTGTTGGGCGATATGCCATCCGGTAAGGACTCCGTCGCCGGCTACCAATTGATGCAGGACACAATGGGCGCGGGGAACGTGCTGCCGCTGACCGTGGTCGTGACCGGGCGCGATCCGCAGACCGTCGCGGCGGATATCGTGCAACTGACCGGCGAGCTGGCCGCCCTCGACGGCGTGGAGGACGTGCGCGGCATGAACTCGCCGTTGGGCAGCGCCGATCAGGCGTACAGCGGCCTGCTGCGCGTCGACCGGCAGCTCCGCATGGCGCAGGGCATGATGTCCGGCCTGCAAGACGCCGAATCGATCGATCCCCAGCAGGCGCTCGAAGCGCTGGGCGCGGTTGAGGGCTACGTCGATCTGCTGGCTGAACGATTCCCCGAAGTGGCGGACGATCCGAACCTGGCGACGATCCGGGACCTGCTGGCGAACCCGCTGCAACTGATGGCGCGGCAGGACGACCTGGCCGCCGCGATCGACGGGCTGGCCGATCGGTTCGAGTCGGTTGAGGACCCCTACCTGCTGCCGCTGGAGCTGGCCGGGCTGTTGAGCCAACTGCCGGGCGATGGCGGCGGCGTGTTGGGGCAGCTCGCGGCGACGTATCTCGCCAACGAGGGGACCGCCTTCAAGCTGGACGTGGTGCTGTCGGGCAACGCGGACAGCTACGAGGCGATGGATGCGGTGATGGCGATCCGGTCGGTGCTGGCGGACTACCGGGACGGTGGCGAGGCCGTGGTGAGCGGCGGCTGGGCGATCAACGCCGACATTCGCGACACGATGAACCGCGACCTGCTGCGCGCGATCGGGTTCGTGCTGTTGGGCATTTTCATCGTGCTGCTGATCATGCTGCGCAGCGCCGTCGCCCCGCTGTACCTGATCGCGACGGTGGTGCTCAGCTTCACGTTCACGCTGGGGCTGACCAACGTCGTCATGCGGGCGTGGCTGGGCGTCGAAGGGCTGACGTGGTACGTGCCCTTCTTCATCTTCGTGATGCTGGTCGGGCTGGGCGTGGACTATTCCATCTTCCTGATCGGGCGCGTGAAGGAAGAGGTCGGCAACCACGGGATTCGCGAAGGCGTGCATAAAGCCGTGGCAGCGACCGGCGCGATCATCACGTCGGCGGGCGTGATCCTCGCCGGGACGTTCGCGGCCATGATGGCCGGCGAGATCAAGGGGCTGATCGAGCTGGGCTTCGCGGTGGCGGTCGGCATCCTGATCGATACGTTCGTGGTGCGGACCATGCTCGTGCCGGCGATCACCATCCTGCTCGACCGGTGGGCGTGGTGGCCGGGCGGCGTGCCCAAGGCGCGGCCCCGGCAGGCTGCCCAGCAAGACGCGCTGCAGGCAGGGGACTGATTCCCGGAGACGGGGCGCGATCGAGGCCGGTCGCGCCCCGCGCGCTCACTGACGAGCCGCGCGCAGCGCCGGGTAGAGCGCCTGGTACTGCGCGAAGACGTCGCTGTAGGTGGCGTGCGCGTCCGGGTCCGGCATCAGGGTCGGGCCATAGCGGACCGAGGTCGCCACCGCCTGCGGCAGATCGTAGAACACGTGCGTGCCCAGCCCGGCCAGCATGGCCGCGCCGATGGCGGTGTGCTCGGCCCCTTCGATCGTCTGCAGCGATACCCCCAACACGTCCGCCAGAATGCGCCGCCACAGCTCGCTCTGCGAGCCGCCCCCGCCGATCAGGAAATGGTCGGGCACCGGCCCCGCTGCCTGTAGAATGTGCAGGCAGTCGCGGAAGGCGAACGCCACGCCTTCCAGCACGGCGCGCGTCAGGTGCGCCTGGGTGTGGCGCGTGGTCAGGCCGGTAAAGGCGCCCGTCGCCTGGGGATCCATGTGCGGGGTGCGCTCGCCTTCCAGGTAGGGCAGGAAGATCAGCCCCTCCGATCCGGCGGGCACGTCCGCCGCCCCGGCGATCAGGTCGTTGTACGACAGGCTGTCCGCTATCGCGCTGCGCCACCAACGCAGGGCGATCCCGCCGTTGAGGATGGCGCCCATCGTGTACCAGTGATCCGGGATGGCGTGGCAGAACGTGTTGAGGCGCATTTCCGGGTCGATCCACGGGCGGTTGGTGACGACGGTCAACTGGCCGCCGGTGCCGAGCGTGATCGAGCCGCGCCCGCTCTCGACGACGCCCACGCCCAACAGCAGCGCCGCCTGATCGCCCGCCCCGGCCACGACGGGGATGCCTTCCGGCAGGCCGAGCGCGAAAGCTGCTTCGCTGCGCAGCGTGCCGATCACATCCGCCGACTCCGCGATGGGGGGCAGGATGTCCGGCGGGACGCCGCACGCTTCGGCCAGGGTGGGGGACCATTCGCGGCGAGTGATGTCGTACAGCCACGTCGCCGAGGCGTCGCTCGGCTCGCTGCCGATCTCGCCGGTGAGACGCAGGGCGACGAAATCTTTGGGCTGGACGGCGGCGCGGGCCTGGTCCAACACCTGCGGCTCGACCTCGTGCAGCCAGGCGAGGCTCGCCCCGGCAAAGCCCGGCGACAGGCGGTTGCCAGCCGTCCGCAGCATAACGTCATGCGGGACGCGGTTCATCACGATCGGGCACAGGTTGGCGCTGCGGCGGTCCATCCAGATGATCGCCGGGCGCAGGGGCGCGAGGTCCTGCCCGAGCAGCACCAGCCCGTGCATTTGCCCCGTCAGGCCAATCCCGCGCACGCGGCTGGCGGGCAGGTTGGCCTGGCGCAGCGCCTCGCGGACGGCGCCCACCACGGCGTTCCACCACTCCTCAGGGTTTTGCTCGATCCAGTGGGGGCGGGGCGTCTGGTAGCCGTACCCGACCTGGCCCTTGCCACGCAGATCGCCGGACACATCGAGCACCACGCATTTGCTGCTCTGGGTGCCCACGTCGATCCCCAATACCACGTCTACGCGATCGTGAGTCAGCCGCATGATCACCGCCTGGTTTGCGAATGCCGCGCCACGCGCCCTAGTATAGACTCAACCGGGAATTTTGCACCGTCGCGCGCGCTGCGCGGGGCGATTATGCGAATTTCTTATTCGGTTTGTCTTGTCTGAGGCGACAAAAAGGAGTATACTTTGTGCTTGGACGTTGAGAAGTTGAGGTGACCCGGATGCCAATCTATACCTACGAATGCGATGAATGCGGCGTGCGTTTCGACGCCCGTCAGAAATTCTCCGACGATCCCATCACCGTATGCCCCGAATGCGGTGGCAATACCCACCGCGTGCCGCAGGCCGTCGGGATTGTGTTCAAAGGTTCCGGTTGGTATGTGACCGACAGCAAGGGACGCAATAACCTGGCGGTGGCGCCCAACAAGAAAGAGGGCGACTCGGATGGCGGCGGCGAGCAGAAGAACGCCAAAGCCGGCGACGCCCCGGCCAAAGACAACTCCGACAGCAAGACCGGCGGCGACTGACCGCTGCCGTCCGGCGCGTAAAATACAAAGGCGACCCTTTTCAGGGCCGCCTTTTTTGTTGCGATCGGGTCGCTGGGCGCGGGCCGCGCAGCCTGCGCGTCAGATCTGGAAGCCTGCCGTCGCGCGGACGATCTTCTGCTGGTAGTTGTCCACGTAGGTCATCAGCTTGTCGTACAGGGCTTCCCAGTCGTTGCTGTTCAACATGCCGCGCATGGTTTCGAGATCGTCGGTGATGCCCTCCATCAGAATCTGGGGGCAGTCACCGTAAACGGCAAACCAGGCTTCGGTCGGCGTGAGCCCCAGCTTGGTAATGCCGGGGGCAAACTCGCGGACCATGAATTCGAAGTATTCCTGGTCGCGCCCCGGTTTGATGTCCCAACTTAACAGGAGTTTCATCATCGTCGAGTTCGTTCCCCGTCCGCCCGGTCGGGAAGGCGGCTGCCGCCCCGGCGGGCACTGTAAAACTTACTGGCGATAGTCCAGGATGACGACCTGGGTCTGTTCTGGCAGGTTGGTGGACGATACGCGCAGCATCGGCTCTTCCTGGTACGAGTTGATCCCCATCTCTTTGAGGAACCGGTCGACCGGGTCGAGTTCCAGGCCGCGCAGCGCGTCGGTGTGGTAGTGCATGGGCACGACGATGCTCGGCTCCAGCAGGCTGACGACTTCCGCCGCCTGGCTGGAGGTGAGCGCGCCGCCCCCACCGACCGGCACCAACGCCACGTCGATCGATCCCAGCGCGTCGATCATCGCCTGGGTCGGCACGTGGTCCAGATCGCCCAGATGCGCCACGGTGAGGTTGTCGAAATCCAGCACGTAGACGACGTTGCGGCGCGGGTTTTCTTCCCGCTGGTCGTAGGTCGCCACGCCAATGATGAACACGCCGCCGATTTCGTATTCGCCCGGCCCGTCGATCACGTGGCGATAGCCTTTCACTGCGGCCAGATTGTTGTGGCCCGGCGCGTCGTGGCTGACGGTCACGATGTCCGCTTTCAGCTTGGGCAAGGGATAGCCCAGTTTTTCGTCGAACGGATCGGTGATGATGCTGATGAAATTGCGCTCGGTGACTCGGAAGCAGCTATGCCCGTACCACGTGATGTCCATGACCCACAACCACCCTCTAACGATGCCGGACAGAATGTACGGGATTATACCGTATGTGCTAGCCGATGCAACCCGGCGCACGCCTGACGGAGGCGGTCAGGGCATGTCGACGGTGCACCGTCCCGCCCCGCCCGGACAGGTCGCCAGCAGCGTGTCGCCCCGGCGCACTTCGAACGCGCCGCCGGTCCAGAATCGCTCGTCCGGCGCGACGTTGATCACGCCGCGCTGGTAGCGGCAGTCGCTGGGCGGGCCGACGTCGGTGGGCTCGTCCCACGACCAGACCTGCAGGCAGTCCTGCCTGGGCAGCGCGGTCAGCGGGGAGGCCAGCCAGGGCGTGTTCCAGGCGGCCACCGGCAGCGTGTCGTCGCCCTGCGCCAGCACGATCTGCGAGACGTCCAGCGCGCTGGAGGACGCGTTGACCAGCGCCAGCGAGCGCCGGTCGTAGACCACCAGCAGCGCGCCGGGAGCGGGCTGGGTGGCGGTGCGGGTGGCGACCGGCGGCGGCGCGGTGGGCGTGGGGATGGCCGCGCCGGGCGTGGCGGTGGGGCCGGGGATGATGGCGGCGGGCGCGGTGACCGGCGGCGCGGTGGGCCGGGCGGGTGCGGGCGTGGGCGTCGCGATGGCGGCGACGGCGGTCGCGGCGGCGGGCAGCAGGACCTGCCCGCGCACCAGGTCGACCTCGCTCAGCGCGGTCTGCTTGCCGTCGGTGTAGACCACGAAAACGCGATCGCCGTCCGTGGCGGGCAGCGGGAGCGCGGGCTTCCAGTCGAGCCAGCCGCTGCCCAGGGGCCGGCCTTCCTCGTCGAAGAAGCGCACCTGCGTCGCCTGGTAGATCCAGGCGGAGTCCGCGCCGGGCACGCGGTACATGTCGTTGGAGAGGTAAACCGTATCCCCGGCGGAATTGGCCAGCGCGGGCAGGACGTTGGGCCGCCCGCCCAGCACGACGATGAACAGGTAGCCGAATGTGTGCGGCAGCGCGGCGACGCCGATCTCGCGGTAGGCCGGGTTAAGGCTCGAGGTGGTGTGGATCGACGAGCTTTCCCAGAAGGCAAGCGCCGCGTCGACGTCGTGGCCGACGTACGCGATCTCGTCCAGCGCGATCTGGTCGGGCCGGCCATACGTCGGCCAGTCGAACGGCGCCCGCCGCGCGCGGTCTTTGGGGCCGCCGCCATTGGCGTCGTCGTGGATCGCGCCCCCATCCGGCAGATCGGACAGCGTCAGCAGGTATTCGGCCTGGGCGAGCGCCAGCTCGTCGAGGGTAGGGTTGGGCTTGAGCGGCCAGATGCCGTGTTCCACGCGCCAGGCGTTCAGCGCAGCGATCAGTTCGGGGACGACGCGGGGCTGCCCCTGGGCGCGGGCTGGGGACAGCCCGCCGAGCAGCACGATCAAAACGAGCCCTACCAGGAGACTGCGACGCATATGGCCCTCTATGATTCGACTAATTGTGATGTTAATCTATGATAGTGGAGACAGGGTACTCTGTCAAAGGGCGGCGGGGGTGGTTTCGCCGGGGGCCAAAGTCGCACTATAATACACGGTAGGCGACGGCAAACTGGCAGAAGGATCGGAATGGACCCCATCCAGGCTCTGGCAATCCTATCATTGGGCGCCTTCGTCGCCGTGCTGGTGACGGCGTTGTTCTACGTGTTCACCGTTCGCCCGCGCCTGCTCGATCCCGAGGAGGCGGCTGGCCTGGGGGTGTTCGACGACCGGATGGGCACGCGGCTGGCCGGCCAGCACGCGGCGGTCGAGCGTTTGAACGTCGCGCTGGCGCACCACACCTCGCGCCTGGAAGCGGCGGTGGGCATCGGCCAGGAATTCGAGTCGCTGCGCGCGATGCTGCGCTCGCACAGCCAGGCCGTCGAAACACTGACCGGCCTGCTGCAAGAACACGCGTCGCACCTGGCCGGGCTGGCGGAGCGCCTGGGCCGCCAGGAAACCACGCTCGACCGGACGGCGCAGCAGGTGGACGATCTGACCGGGACGACTCTGCCCGCGCTGTTCGAGCAGGTCGCCGGGCAGGGCCGGGCGCTGGAACGCCTGGAAGCCCGGCCCACGAGCGTCACCGCCGCCGACGCGCAAGGCTATTCGGGCCTGATCCAGGCCCAGATCGACCGGCTGGTGGCGCTCGCCGACCGCCTGGATGCCTGGGCGTCCGCCGGAGTGCCGGAGAGCCATCCCCTGGCCGAGCAGGCGCGCGTGCTGACCGACCTGGACCGCCAGTTGATCGCGACGGCACAGGCCATCGGGCAGATGGAAGCCAAGATCAGCGAGCACACGACCCTGCTGGTCACCGCCGAAACCGAGCGGCGCGAGCAGGCCAGCCTGGTCGACCGGGTGCTGTACCGGGTGGGCGAGTTGTTCACGGTCGTCAACCAGTTGGTCACCAACCCGCCGCGCGCCGAGCACGACCGGCTGACCGATATCAAGGGCATCGGCCCGGTCTATGCGGGGAAGCTCTATGAAGCGGGCATTTTCACCTACCGGCAGTTGGCGTCCATGTCACCGGAGGTGTTGAAGATGGTCATCGACGAGCCGGAATGGCGGGCACGCGCGATCGATGCCGAGAGCTGGATCGAACAGGCGAAGCTGATGGTCGCGCAGCGCGAGAAAGTTGAGACAATACGGTGAGAACACCTGACCGGCACCGGCTGGTACGGCGTCTGGATACCCTGTTTTTCGTGGGCTTGCTGGTGACGTCCGGGCTGGCTGCGCTCCTGTTTTGGACCCAGTTCTATCTCGATCAAGAAGACGTCGACGCGGCCCCACGCTCGACGTCCACGGCGGCGGCGCTGGGCGTCACCGCCACGCGCACGCCGCCCCCGCCCACCCCGACGGCCAGCCTTACGAACACCGTGATGCCGCTCCCGCCCACCTTGACGGACACACGCACACCGGTTCCGCCGACCTGGACGGCCAGCCCTACGAACACCGTGACGCCGGTCCCGCCGACCTGGACGGCCAGCCCAACGGACACGGTGACGGCGATTCCGCCCACCTGGACGCCCGATTCGGCAGCGATGGAAGCGGCGCTCTCGCCGGAGCCGGACGACTCGACGGCGGCCACCGCGACCGCCACCGAGCCGGATCGCGGGCCGGCGACGGAGGAGGCCAGCATCAGCGTTGGGGGCACGCCGGTCGCCTTGCTCCAGGGGACGCGCACGCCCACCGGCACGGCGCAGCCGGGGGCGGCTGGCGTAACGCCGCCGCCGCTGCCGGGCGTGACCGTGAGCCGCCCGGTGACGCTCAGCGGCAAGACGCAGCCCGGCTACACCGTCGAGGTATATGACGGTGACGAGCTGCTGGCTTCGGCGGTCGCCGGGGCGAGCGGGTTGTGGTCGGTGAGTCTGCCGGACGACATGCCCGAAGGTCATTACGAGCTTACCATCCGGTTGATCGACCCGGACGGCGCCATCTTCCAGACGTCCCAGATCGCTTTCAACCTGGGGCCGGTGCCCACCGCGACGGCCACACGGGCGCCGAGCAATACGCCCACCCGCACGCCGACGCTCACGCGCACGCCCACGGCAACCGCCACGCTGACGCCCAGCCCGGTTCCAACCGACACGCCCGTCCCACCGACGGCCACGCTCACCCGGACGCCCACGGCGAGCCCATCCCCCACTGGCACGCCGACGCCCACGCCCAGCCCGTCGCCGACCGAGACGCCCGTCCCACCGACGCGCACGCCGATCCCGCCCACCGCGACCGACACGCTGACGCCGAGCGCCACGCCCAGCGAGACCGCGCAGCCCACCGTCGCGCCGCTCCAGGTTCAGGGCACGGACGCGCCGACCGCCACACCGACCGTCACCCCCTCGCCCACGGTGACGCCGCTCGCGCCGCCGGAGATCGCCGCGCTGCCCGCGCAGGTGTCCGCGTTGGAGCCGGTGATCATCGATGGGCGCGCCGAACCGGGCCAGACGGTGGTCGTGACCGCCAACGGCGACCCGGTCGGGACGGTGGCTGCCGGGCCGGATGGCGCCTGGACGGTCACCTGGGAGGGCGGCACGCTGGGCGAGGTGACCCTCGAGGCGGTGGCCGTGGAGGGCGACGTGAATGCCAGCCCGCCCGCGGTGCTGCGCGTCGAGCTGGTCGCGCCGCGCCCGCGCATCACCGCGCCCGCGCCGGGCAGCGTCTTCTCGCCGGGCCCGGTCACGGTGCGGGGCATCGCCCAGCCGGGCGTCACCGTCACGCTGCGCGACCGCGACGGCGGGCAGGTTCTGGCGACGGTCATCGTCCCGGCGGACGGCGCGTGGCAGGCGTCCGTCACGCTGGCGGGCGACGGCGAGATTGCGCTGGTGGCCGAGGTGCCGGGGCCGGACGGCACGACGCTGGCTTCCGACCCGGTCGTCGTGCGGCTGGCGCCGCCGGTCCAACCGCAGTCGGGCGGCATCCTCACCGACGATCCGGACGACACCGGGCGAGCGTTCACGGCGCTGCTGGCGCTGCTGCTGGCGGCGGGCGGGTTCAGCGCCTATTTCGCCGGGCGGCTGCTGTACATGCTGGCCCACGACCGGCTCAAGACCCGGTAATCGCACAGTTTCGAGACACACACGAGGTTTGCCTATGGCACGCATGCGGCACCGCCGCGCGGCCCTGGTGGCCGGAATCGCGGCGCTGGTGATGATACTCGCGGGGGTGGTGGTTTACGCCCAGGTCATCGATCCCGGTGACAAGGGCGACACGTCGACCGGGCTGGTCACGCCCACCCTGGCCGCGCAGTCGGCGCGGACGTTCGACATCCTGCCGGACCGCTCGCAGGTCGATTTCGTGACCGAGGTGCGCGGGGTGCCGGTCGAGGGGGTGTTCCCGGTCGAGGCGGGGACGATCACGCTGGAGCCGGATGGCGAGGCGCTGCGCGTTCACGTCTACCTGGAGATCGACGTCGACGCGGTGAGCACCAGCGCCCTGGTGACGCCCGTGCTGCGCGGCGCGATGAAAACCGGCGATTACCCGATCGCCTTTTACGTCGCGGAGTCGCGCGAGCCGGTGCCGGTCACCGAAGAAGAGATCACCTTCCTGCTCGATGGCGAGCTGGACGTCCACAACGTCGCCGCACCGCACAGCATGACCGTGCGCGCCCAGCTTGTCGGCGGGGACATGTGGGCCGAGGCGACGTCCGATCTCGACCTGGCGAATCACGGGGTCGAGTTCCCGACGATGATCGGCAACTCGACGATCCAGCTCACCGCCCACCTGGAGGCGGCGGAGAGTCAGGCCGGGTCGTGAGGTGCGCGCCACCTGTCCGCCGCCCGCACGACGAGCGCCGCGCCGAACACCCAGAAGACGGGATAGGTTGGGAAGACGTAGCGCGGCAGGGCCAGCAGCACGAGGTGAATCCCGGTGAAGTAGACGATCACGGCGTACAGGGGCAGCAGCGCCCGCCAGCGCCGCGCGGCCAGGATCATGCCCGTCGCGCCCAGCAGCAGGCCGGTGAAGTGGAACACGTACAGCGCCAGCTTGGGCCAGAACGACTCCAGGTGCGTCAGATCGGCCAGCCCGCCCGGTGACCGGCCCTCGCGCAGCCAGTCCGCCAGCGCATCCTTGACGCTGCGCCCGCCATAGTGGACGGTGTTGTGCGGCTGGAGATACGAGTGGGCCAGCTCGCGGACGCGGTGAGCCGCCCAGCCCACCGGGTCGGCGGTGATGCTCTCGGCGGCGCGCTCGCGCAGGATGTCCTGGCGGTCTTCATGGTCGTGCTCGGCGGTGATCCCGATCTGGCTGTCCGTTTCCTGGGGCGAGCCGTGCCCCTCGGCGCCCTGGTATAGGAAGCTCCACAGGCCCTCGCCGCCGATGACGAAGCGATCCCACACCGCGAGGTTGTAGACGGTCCAGGTGGAGACGACCAGCCCGTAACTGACCAGCAGCGCCGCCGCCAGCCGGGCCCAGCGCGCCCGCTCGACCAGCAGCAGGTGAGCGACGATCGCCAGCGGGAACAGCAGGAACACCGCGCGGGTGAGCGTTGCCAGGCCGAAGACGACGCCGGTCGCGGCCATCCGGCGCGCGGTGCGGGGCGGGCGCTGGTCGACGTAGAGCGCCAGCCCGCCGAACACGCCCAGCAGGTAGACGCCCTCGGTCGCCAGGTTGCCGGACTCGATGATCAGGGCCGGGTTGATGACCATGATCGCCGCGGCCAGCCGCCCCGCGCGCTCACCGAACAGCCGCCAGGCGATCCAGTAGAGCGCCACGCACAGCCCTGCGCCGAACCCGGCCTGGAGGATGCGCACGGTTTGCATCTCGGCGTGGCTGTAATAAAACCCGGTGAGGCGCTCGCCGGGGATCACCATCTGCACCACGCCCAGGAACACAGGGTAAAGCGGGGCGGTTTGGAGCGGGCCGAGCGTCTTGCCGAACTTGACCAGGTCGCGCCCGTTTTTCATATACCAATTGGCGTCACCCCCGCTAAAATCGGGGGAAGGCTCCAGGATCAGGACGAAGATCAGGCGCAGGGCCAGCGCCGCCACGAAGACGATCAGGGCCGGGCGGCGGAGTTGAGTTAAGCGAGTGCCGTTGGTCAAGGTATAATCAACCGCCAATGCGTAGGAGTTCGCGCCGTTTATACCGTGTTACCCGGGGGCAGGCAACAATGCAGGAGAACGGGACTCACCGGCTGACATTCCTCACCACACGGGCCGGATTCTGGCCGGTGGCAATCGCCATCCTGGCGCTGGCGCCACGGCTGGCGTTCGTCGCGATCAGCGAGCATCCCGGCCTGTGGGACCCGACCGAGTATTACCTGCTGGGGGCTAACCTGCACGCGGGGCGCGGCTTCACGCTCGACCACATCTGGAGCTTCGCCAACGATCCCGCCGCGGTGACGCACCCGCTCGATCACTGGCTGCCGCTGCCGGGCATCGTGGCGGCGGGATCGTTCGCGCTGTTCGGCGTATCGGTGCCGGCGGCGCTGCTGCCGTTCGCGCTGCTGGGTGCGGTGCAGAGCCTGATGGTGTACGCCTTCGCCCGGCGCATCCACGCCAGCCACAACGTCCAGATCTTCACCGCGCTGGCGACCGCGTGGATGCCGTGGCTGTTCCTCTCGTCACTGCACACCGACACGACGACACTCTTCGGCGTGCTGGGCTTCGGCAGCATGGCGGCGGTGTACCTGGGCGTCCGCGAGGACGGGCGCTGGCTGTGGGCGGCGGGCCTGCTGGCCGGGCTGGCGGCGCTCACCCGCAACGACGGCGTGATGCTGGTCCCGGCGGGCCTGCTCGCGGCGGGCTGGCTCGTCGGGCGGGGCGACGCGCGCCCGCGCTGGCTGCACGTGCTCGGCGCCGGGATCGCGTTCGCGCTGGTGCTGCTGCCGTGGATGGCGCGCAACCAGTCCGAGCTGGGCACGTACTGGCCGGGCAGCGCCGTGCAGAGCATGTTCGTGACCGACCACGAGGACTTCTACGCCTATGCCAAAGACATCTCGCCCGCGACGTATCTCGACCAGGGGATGCCGGCCATCCTGGGCAAGATCGCGTTCGAGCTGGCGGCCAGCGTCAAGCTGATGCTGACCCTGGTCGAGCTGATTTTCCCGGTGGCCATTCTGGGCGGCCTGTGGGAAGCGTGGCGCACGCGCCACCGCCTGCCGGAGCCGGGGCCGGAGAACTTCCCCGGGCGATTCGACCTGGCGCCCTACGGGGCCGGGTTGGCCTTCATCGTGCTCACCTTCGGCGCGTATGGCGTGCTGATGCCGTATCTCAGCCAGGGTGGCAGCTTCAAGAAAGCGTATCTGGCGATGGTGCCCTTTTTGCTGATCATCGGCGCGCGGGCGGCGGAGCGCTACGTCCGGCCCCAGTCCGCGTTCCGGCTGATGATCGGCATCACGCTGGCGCTGCTGCTGGCGAACGCGGTCGAGCTGACCCGCGCCGATTTCAAGCTCAACAACGACCAGATGGCGATCTACCAGGACGTTGGCGCCCAGCTCGACCGGCTGGCGGCGGGCGAGGACCGCGAGATCATCGTCATGACGCGCGATCCGTGGTCGATCGCGTTCGTGACCGGCTACCGCGCGGTGATGGTGCCCAACGAGCCGCTCGACGTGATCCTCGACGTGGCGGACCGGTACGGCGTGACGCACCTGCTGGCGCCGGTCCCGCGCGCGGCGATCAACGCGGTCGACCGGGGCGAGACGTCCAGCCCGCGCCTGGATCGAATCGTCGAGTTCCCGGAGCACGGGCTGCATTTGTACCGGATTGTGCCGGTGGAACAGTAACGGAACGGAGAAAAGCGAACACGATGTTAATACGCGAGCCGTTGGTTCACGCCACATACTACTACCTGCGAGAGGCGCCCGGCGACAGCCCGGCCCGCCGCCAGGACCGGCACGCGGCGTTCGTCGAGGATGCGGAGCGCATCCAGAACGCGCTGACCGGCTGGCTGTCGATGTCGTCGCCGGTGTCGCTCTCGATCGCGCCCTGGGACGACGACGGGCCGCCCACCGCGCAGCCGCTGATGAAAACCGCCGAGCTGCAAGGCCAGATCAACGCGTCGGCGTGGCTGCAAGCGTTCGTCCTGCGCAATATGCTGCTGCTGCGCGTGGTCCTGCTGCGTCCCGGCGAGCACGAGCAAACCGCCTGGTCGATGCTGGACGAGGCGCTCGGCATGCCGCCAACCGCGCCATCCTGGCTGCAGACGGTGCGCTACTGGTGCGGGATGGCCCCGCGCCCGCCGGAAGACCTCGAACAGGAGCGCTCGCTGCCGGTCAAGACGCCGTTCGGCGTGCTGAGCCTGGGCCGCGGCGCGACCTCGCACCTGCTGATCTACGCGGACCAGCGCACCGAGTCCCGCGCGAGCACCTTCCTGCGCTCGCTGGCGCCCCAACTGGACTGGTACCCGGTCCAGGCCCGCTACCGGCTGGAGCAGTACACCAACCACGCCGCGGTCGCCGTGCGCAACCAGCAGCAGGCGCTGGAGCAGGTCACCCAGTCGGTCCAGTTCTGGGCCGCCCCGCAGGAGCAGCGGCGGCTGCGGTCGCTGCTGCCGCTTCAAGCGGACCTCGACCTGCTGGAGTCGACCTACGGCAACGTCCTCAGCGATCTGGCGATGACGCGCGCCGCGGCCCAGGAAGTCAAGATGCTGATGACCGATTACCGGCTGTCGCTGATGCAGAGCGGGCTGTGGGACGCCGCGCCGAGCGTGTGGGAGGCGCAGGTATCGAGCCTGGCCGAGCTTCAGGCGCAGATCGCGCACGACGAGCAGCACATCGACGTGACGCTGCGCCGCCTGGACGTGATGATGCGCACGCTGCAAACGCGCATGGCGCTGCTGCAAGGCGAGCGCGAGCGGATGCTCGTCTACGTGGTGGGCGTGTTGGGGCTGGCGATGCTGGCGGTGATGGTGGCCGACGCCAGCCTGGCGCGGATGGGCCTGCACCTGCTGGCGCTGGTCATCGTGGCGGGGCTGGTCTTCGGCGCGTGGCAGTTCTGGCTGCGCCGCCGCGTCCCGTGAGGCGGGTCAGGCGCGCGGGGGCAGCGTCACTTCGGGCAGGACGTCGACGCCGGGGAACAGCTCCTCGGCGTGGTCCGGTACGTAACGCCGCACCATGTCCGCGGTGAGGGCATTCGCCGCGCAGATCTCGCCGTAGAGATCGGCGCTGGGCCGCCGCGTGCGCGCCTGCGTCTCCGGGTCGCAGCCGAACAGCCCGAAGCGGAAGCGCGGATCGTAGCCTTCGGACCATTCGAAGTTGTCCACCAGCGTCCAGAAGAAATAGCCCTTGACCGGGTAATTGAAGTTGATCGCCTGCCACACGCTGCGCAGCGCCCGCACCAGGAACAGCGGGCGGATCGCGTCGTCCGGGTCGGGCAGGCCGTTCTCGGTGATGTAGATCGGCTTGCCGGTGCGGTCCCCCAGCCACTTGATGTGCTCGAACAGCCCTTCCGGCCAGATCTCGCCCACGCTCTCCGGCCCCTGGATGCCGTCGCGCGGGCGGGATTGGTGCAGGAACAGCCGCTGCGGATAGAGCAGGTGGAACCGGATCAGGAAGCGGTAGTAATAGTTCAGGCCGATCCAGTCGAACGTGCCGGCGGCTTCGGGCACCTCGGCGGTGCGGCGGGGCAGCGCCAGCGTGCCGGTTTGCAGCGCGTCGACGAACGCCGCGTTGAAGAAGTTCCACACGATCCGGCGCGCGCGGCGGTTGACCAGCGCGGGGAAGCCGGGCTTGAGGCTGATCTGGTGCTTGGCGAGGCCGACCTGCGCCGCGGGGTCGATCTCTTTGATGGCGTTGTACGCGCGGGCGTGGGCGCGCAGCAGGTTCTCCGCGACGGTGTAGGTTTCGCGCAGGCTGCGGCGGCCCGGCGGAAAGTGGCCGAACAGGTAGCCCTGCGTGGCGTAGATCATCGGCTCGTTGATGGTGCACCACAGCCGGACGCCCGGCGCCAGTTCCTCGACGACGGTCCGCACGAAGCGCTCGAAGCGGCGGATTGTCTCCGGGTTGGTCCAGCCGCCGTCATTCTCGATCCACAGCGGGTTGCTGAAGTGGTGCAGCGTGATCAGCGGCTCGATGCCGCGCTCGCGCAGCGCGGCGACCATGCGCACGTAGTGGTCCATCGCCGCGCCGTCGAAACGGGCGCGCTCCGGCTCGATGCGGCTCCACTCGATCGAGAAGCGGTGCGCGTTGTGGCCCAGCGCCGCCGCCCGGTCGAAGTCCTCGACGTAGCGCCCGCCCCACCAGTCGCACGCCAGCCCGGACCGCTGCTGGCGGAAGACACGGCCCGCCTCTTCCCAGGCGTGCCAGTTGTTATTGGTGTTGTTCCCTTCGACCTGGTGGGCGGCGGTGGCGGCTCCCCACAAAAATCCCGCCGGAAAACCGAGCGAAAAATCGACCATGACGACCCTTCCACCCCCTCGATCCGATTCAGCGGCGGTTGTTGGCCCCGGTGCGTGGATGTCCCACGTACACGACGTCGGCGTATACCTGCCGCGCGCCGGTATCCACGTACCCCAGGCTGGCCGCAAGCTGGCGCGACGCGTCGTTGTCCGGCTCGACCAGGTAGACCGGGATGCGCCCCCCGGCCAGCACGGCCTGGGTGACGGCGGCGGCGACGCTGGCCCCCCATCCACGCTGGCGCGCGCCGGGGTCGGTGTGGACGTAGATCTCGGCGAAGCCCGGGCTCTGCCAGTTCACCCCGGCGACGGCTTCCTGCCCGCCGGACTCGATCGCGCAGCGCGGCGTGCCGTCGGGCGCCTGGGACTGTTGCACCAGCACGTTGATCTCTGGCTGGAAGCGCCCCACGTCGAGCCGGAAGATCTCCAGGACGCGGTGCTGGACGATGCGCAGGCTGCCCCCCACCAGCGGGAGCTGGTTGAGGTTGGCGAACAGGATGTAGGGGCGGCCCGGCGTCAGCGCCTCGGCCATCAGGTCGGCGGCGGTGTCGGCGTCGCGGCAGACCAGCGTGATCAGCGGGCGGAACAGGTCGATCCCGGTCTGGAACTGGCCCACGAAGCCCTGTACCCGCTCGTCCCCATTGACGTGCGTGACCAGCGCGGACCGTGCCGGGGGATGGAACAGCGCGTAATACGCCGTCGGTGCGTCTGCTGGGCTGGAATCGTCCAGCAGGTGGCGCACCTGCTGGCGCTTTTGGTGAATCGACGTCGTCGCGTTCATGCGGCTACGGGTACAGGCGGTTGAGCATCCGCGCGTAGGGCACCGTCTCGCGGATGTGCGGCAGCCCGCAAATCCAGGCGACCGTTCGCTCCAGCCCCAGGCCGAACCCGGCGTGTGGGACGGAGCCGTACTTGCGCAGGTCGAGATACCACGCGTAATTCTCCGGCGAGATGCCGATCTCGTCGATGCGCTGCTTGAGCAGGTTCGCGTCGTAGATGCGCTCGCTGCCGCCGGTGATCTCGCCGTACCCTTCCGGCGCCAGCAGGTCCACGCTGCGGCAGCTTTCGGGCCGCCCTTCGACCGGCTGCATGTAGAACGCTTTGGCCGCGGTGGGATAGTGGTACACGAACACGGGCTTGTCGAACATCTCCGCGACTGCCGTCTCGTGCGGCGCGCCGAAGTCGTCGCCCCAGGTGATCGCCAGCTCGGCCTTGCGCTCCGGGTCGTCGGTTTCGGCGGCCAGTTGTTGTAGGCGCTCGACCGCTTCGTCGTAGCTGATGCGGTAGAACGGCGCGGTGACCGTCTCCAGGCGCGTCGTGTCGCGCTCGAGGATGTCCAGCTCCATGCGGTGTTTTTCGAGCACGCTCTGGACGATGGCGCTGACGAACTGCTCCTCCATGTCCATCAGGTCTTCGAGCGAGAAGAAGGCCATCTCCGGCTCGACCATCCAGAACTCCATCAGGTGGCGGCGCGTCTTCGATTTCTCGGCGCGGAAGGTCGGCCCGAAGCAGTATACCTTGCCGAACGAGCCGATGTTGGCTTCGTTGTAAAGCTGGCCGGTCTGGGCCAGGTAGGCGGGCTCGCCGAAGTAGTCGATCTCGAACAGGGTGGTCGTGTTCTCGCCGGCGGCAGGCGTCAGGATCGGCGTATCGACCAGCAAGTAGCCGTGATCGTCCAGCCAGGTGCGGATGGTGTGGATGATCGTGGCGCGGATGCGCAGGATGGCCCACTGGCGCGACGACCGCACCCACAGGTGGCGGTTGTCCATCAGGAACTCGACGCCGTGATCCTTCGGCTGGATCGGGTATTCGCCGGCCATCTGGACCAGCTCCAGCCCGGTGATCCCGATCTCGAAGCCGCCCGGATAGCCCGGCGCGCGCTCGTCGGCACGCACGACGCCGGTGACGATCACCGACGACTCCTGCGTGAGCGTCTGGGCGATCTCGAACACTTCCGGCGGCAGTTCCTTCTTGAAGGCCACGCACTGCGCCACGCCGCTGCCGTCGCGGACCAGCAAAAACTGGAGCCGCCCCTTGTCGGTTCGATTGTATAACCAGCCCCGAAGGGTCACTTCCTGGCCTTCGTACCGGGCGATATCACTCACTTGAATGAGCACGTTGCATAACCTCTTGTGTGCTATAATCAGATTAAGTGACAGGTATTCTAGCCCGGCGGTTGGTGCCGGTCAAGCAGGCGCGGGGGCTGGGCGGCATGGCTTCGTTCTCGTCACTGCTGCTACAATCATACCGGTACCGTCGTACGCCGTTTTTCCGAGCCAGGTCGATTGGCTGTTTGCCGGAATGTATCAGGACAAGGAGAGTGAAACTTATGTCAGGAGCCGCACCATCCTTTGTGGAGATGGAACTGCGGTCTAACGACACGCGGCGACACTGGTCACCGTCATCCCAGACCTACGCGCCAGCCGATGTGTTGATCCAGTATTTGGCCGAAGGTTGGGAGATCAGCCCGGTCGTTGGACTCGAGGAACACTGGCACGCCGGCGTTCGTCGTGTCGACGTGTACCATTTTGAGCTAACCAAAGACGGTCAAACCCAGATTCTGCCAGTGCAGAGCAACCCTGTTATTCGCCGTTTGATGAACCAGCGCCAGTTGAAGATCGTTTTGTTGAAACGCGACAACGTGCAGTTGTCCGACTGACTCACCGGCTAAACCCGCCCACGCCGGCCTGCTGACGGCAACCGCAAGGTTGGCCGTGCTTCCGTTTGCTGAAACCCCAAGCAGGTCTTCACGTATAACAAGATAGAACAGCAGAAAAGTCCAACGCGGGTTGGACTTTGTTATAGCGGAGAAAGTCGCATGGGAAAACGAACCGACACCACATCGGTCGGTGGCCTGGCGGTGGGGATGGTCATCGGCGTGATCATGGGGACGGTGCTGTTTGGGAATGCCGCGCTGGGATTGGTTTTCGGCGTCGCCATCGGCGCGGCGATGGAATCGGGAAACGGCGGCAGAAAGAAAAAGAAGAAACGCTCGCTCGAGGACCCCGGCGAGGACTGACCGCGCGGCCCTACTGCCCCTCGCGCAGGGGGACGGCGCGCGGGCGCAGCCGCCCCGGCAGCAGCGGCGCGATGCGCGCCAGCTCGTCCGGGCCGAACGGGCGCAGCCCCAGCACCACCGCGCCGTACAGTACCGGCGACAGGACGAGCCCCAGCACAGGCGAAAACTGCCAGAACACGCCCAGCAGCGCCAGCAGCACGACCCCCGCCAGCGCCGGGCGCCACAGCGCGCGCGGCCACTGCATGCCGCCGATCTCCTGCCGGATGATCCAGCCGAAAGCCAGCATCAGCGTGAGTTCCGAGAATATAGTCGTGACCGCTGCCGCGCGGTAGCTGTAAACCGGCAGCAGGATCAGGTTCGTGATGACGTTGAACGCCACGCCGATCGCGAAGGCGAAGGTCAGCGTGCGCTGGCGGTCCAGCGCCACGATCACGTAGTTGGTCACGCTGTTGATCCAGCCGATGAGGATGCTCCAGATCATGATCCGCAGCGCGATTCCGCCCGCCGGCAGGTATTCCGTGCCGCCCAGCACGCGGATCAGCGGCTCGGCGATGAACGTCGTCACCACCGCGATCGGCACCGCCGTCATGAACAGCAGTTTGACCGCCAGCGTGTAATTGCGCCGCAGGCCGGGCCGGTCTGCGTGGGCCTGCCGCGCCATGACCGGCAGCAGCGCCATCGTCAGGAACGCCGGGATGATGTTCAGCGCGTCGAGCCACTTGTAGGCGGTCGAATACTGCCCGACGACGGTGTTGCCGTTGATGGCTTCCATCAGCACGATGTCGATCTTGAAGAAGACCGTCGCCAGCAGGTGGTTGAGCATCAGCGGCCAGCTCTCGCCCATCATGTGCCGCATGACGCGCCCGTCCGGCTTCTGGAAGAAATCGCCCACCAGCGGGCGCGCCAGCAGGGCCAGCACGGCGAACGTCACCAGGTTGGTGATGACCGCGCCGCCCGCCAGCCCGACGACGCCCCAGCCGAGCAGCAGCGTCGCCAGCCCGAGCGTCACCTTGACGATGGTGCTCACCGTCGTGATCGCGGCGGGGAATTCCGCCTTCTCGAACCCGTAGAACAGGGCCGTCAGCCCGGTGCTGATGCTGTTGGGCAGCAGCCCCACGTACAGCAGGACGATCGCCGCGATGGCCTGCGTTTCGAGCGGGGGATCGACCGTCGCCTGCCGCGCCGCCAGAAACGCGATCAGCAGCGGCACGCCCGCCACCGCCAGCCCCAGCCGCAGCGCCGTGCTGTTGAGCAGGTAGCGGCCCGCCTCCGCGCGGTTGCGGGCCACTTCGCGCATGAGGAAAGTGTTCAGGCCGAAGTTGGTCAGGATGTCGAACCAGCCGAAGATCACGATCGCGTAATAGTAAATTCCCGCGTCCGCCGGGCCGAGGATGCGCAGCATGATGAACGCGAAGGCGAAGTCGATCCCTCGGTTGAACAGGCTGAGGATGATCGGCGCGAGACTGTTCTTGGCGATGCGCTTGGCGCTGTCGCCCTCGGCGTCCTCGCGGTAGAAGCGGCGCCACAGCCACAACATCAGCATGAAGATGATCAGCATCCCGCTGAGGAACGAGCCGAACGCGCCGATCTGAAAGCTCGGCGGGCTGTAGCGGAAGCGGACGATCCACGCGCCGGGCGGCACGCGCACGCCGCGAAAGTTGCCGTTGACCAGGTGAATGTCGACCTGTTCTTCGGCATCCTCGCCGCTGCCCTGCGGGCGGATGAACGCCTTCCAGCCGGGATAGTAGCTGTCGGCCAGCACCAGCCACGACTCGGCGTCGACCTCCGGCGCCACGATGACCTCGATCGCGCCGTAATTCGTGATGTGCGCGGCGACCGGGTCGGCCTCGTGTTCGGGGCCCGGCCAGTGATAGACCAGCTCGCAGTCGTCGGCATCGGGGAAGCCTTCGATCACCACGCGGCGCGGGTCGGCGGCGAAATCCGGGCTGGTGACGATGGTCGCGAAGTCGTCCGGGGTGGCGCCGCACTGTTCCTCGGTGAGATCGGTGTAGGGCAGGGTGTACGCGCGCGGCAGCGCGTCCCGGTTTTCGTAGATGCGGACCGCGCCATCGACGTAGACTTCGTCCAGGCCCAGCGAACCGGCATCCTCGACCACGTAATCGGCGACGATGTAGCGCACGTTGAGCAGGTCCAGCAGCGGCGACGCCAGCGCGCCGGTATCGTCCCACTGCACGGGCGCGATGCGGTTGAACTGCAGCTCGTTCTGCGGCGCGATCAGTTCCATGTAGTCGGCGTACTGCCGGGGGATCATGCTGTCGTAGCCGCGCACGTCGTGCAGGCCATAGCGCCACGTGCTGTTGGCGTGCAGCGGCGCCTTGCCGAAGTTGACCGTCGTGTAGCGGAAGGGGACGCCCTCAGCCTGTTTGGCCTGGAGCCACGTCACCGACTCCGGCGTGTAGTCGAGCCAGGCCGGGTCCGCCGACGGGTTGAAGTCCCACCCGGCGATCATCAGGTCGACCGCGATCACGGCCACCGCGCCCGCGGCCCACAGCGGCGCGCGCCCCAAGCGGCGCGGCAGCGCCCACCGCGCCCGGCCCAGCAGGACGACCGCGCCCGACGCCAGCAATACGATCCCGAAGATCAACACATTCCAGAACTGGTAGCTGTAGAAGCTGCGCGCGTCGGGGAAGGCCTGGTCCGCGCCGGTCAGCCCCTCGAAGACGCGCTCGATCAGCGGCTCGAACGTCCCGAAGGCGGCGCGGCTGAGCAGCAGCCCACCCGTCACGACGACGCCCGCCGCGACGAGTCCCAGGCCGGCGGCGCGGATCAGCCGGATGTTCCAACGCGGGGCGCCCGGCTGGCGGGCGCGGGCGAGCGCCTCGACGCCGAACGCGGCCAGGACCGCCGCGCAGAACGTCAGCGGCCACACCCAGCGGAACGGCGTGTGAAGCTGGTTGATGTTGGGAAAGGCGTAGTACAGCGCGGCGTAGGTGGGCAGGCCGAACGCGAACGTCGCCGCGACCGCGCCCAGGACGGCGAAGATCGCACGGAAGGGTGGATCGGGATCATCGCGTTCGTCCGGGCGGGGATCGCGCCGCGCCAGCAGGCCGATCGCGGCCAGCGCCAGCGTGAGGATGCCCATGTACGCCCCGCCCTCGACGTGATTCTTGATGCCGAACGCGGTATCCGTCACGCGCTGGACCCCGTCCTGGCACCAATCGCACGGGCGCGCCCAGTCGTGAGCCACGCGCTCGCCGGTGAAGACGTCGCGGTAAGCGTGGTGGGCCGGGTTGCCGTAAACGTTCGGGATCAGGAACTTGGCGACGTGTCGCGCCGGGAAGGCCCAGCTCCGCACGGTGTCGAGATCGGCGGCGTCTTCGCGAAAGTTGCGGGTGCCCAGCTCGTAGAGCGGGATGAACTGCGCCGCGCCGAGGCCCAGCCCCAGCGCCACCATGACGAGCAGCGAGGCCGCCGGGCGGGCCAGCCGCCGCCAGCCGCCACGATCCCGCCACCACAGCCAGCCCAGCCGCGCCGCCGCGTAATAGGCCATCACGATCAGCGTGTAGTACGTGATCTCGACGTGCCCGGCGAAGATGTTCATCATCAGCGCGATGGCCCCCAGCGCGATCCAGGGGACGGTGGCGGGCCGGTCGCCGCGCAGGGGCCGCCGCCGGATGGTGAACTCGATCATGAGCAGCAGCAGCGGCAGCCACGCCGCGCCCGCGATCATCATCGGGAAGACGACGCTGAGGATGAAGAACGCGCTGAACTGGTAGGCGACTCCGGCCACCGCGCCCGCCGCGCGGCCCAGCCCGATCCCGCGGACGAACACGTACATCAGCGCCCCGGCCAGCCACAACTGGCTGACCGTGAACCAGCCATAGGCGCGCGGCAGTGGCAGGACGGTGTAGATCACGCTGAACGGGTAGAGCGCGGAATGCTGCCCCGCCGCCAGGAAGGGCGTCCCGGCGAACTGCTCGGTTTGCCACAGCGGGATCACGCCGTCGGACAGGCTGCGGCGGATGAAGGTTTTCCACTGGAAGTTTTGCAGCACCAGGTCCGACAGCAGCCCGTTGTGCGGCACGTCCGGGGCGCCCACCGCGTCGCGGGCGCTGAGCCACGGCTGGAACTGGTACAGGTTGTCGGCGGGGATCTGCGTCCGGCTGCCGAGCGTCACCGGAGCGAAAAACAACAGTGGCAGAAGCAACAGCCCTGCCACAATCACGAGGTCGGGAAGGAGGGTTTTGATCCGCAAGACACGGCTCCGCTAGGCTGGCGGTGGCGCTGAGGCACCCGCGAGTTGCCGGTTAGTCGGGCGGTTTCACGCCGCCGGCTGCTGGTCCGGCACGGGCAGGCGCATGCTGGGCTTCAGGTGGCGGTGGCGCAGCCAGACCTGCCACACGCGCAGCGCCGCTTCCAACTGGATCTTGAAGCTCATCTTTGACTGGCCCTGGCGCCGGTCCGCGAAATAGATCGGGATTTCGTCCACCTTGTAGCCCAATTTTTCGGCCACGTAGATGGTCTCGACCTGGAAGACGTAGCCGTTGGAGCGAATGCGATCGAGGTCCATGCCCTGCAGCACCTCGCGCCGCCAGAGGCGAAAGCCGCCCGTCGCGTCGCGCAGTTTTTCGCCCAGGATCAGGCGGACGTAGACGCTGTTGGCCCACCAGCTCAGCAGCTTGCGGAAGAAGCTCCACGTCTCGTCGAGCTTGCCGCCCTTGGCATAGCGCGAGCCGATCACGATGTCACAGTCGCAGGTGTCCAGCCGTTCGATCATCTGCGGGATGTATTTCGGATCGTGCGAGAAGTCGCAGTCCATTTGCAGGATGTAGTCGGCGCCGCGCGCGAACGCCTCGCGGAATCCCTGGATGTACGCCGTTCCCAGGCCGAGCTTGCCGGCGCGGTGCATGACCGCGACCCGGTCGGGATGTTTCTGGGCGAGTTCGTCCGCGATCTGCCCGGTGCCGTCCGGCGAATTGTCGTCCACGACCAGCACCGACAGGTCCGGCACGGGCAGCGCGAACAGCGCGTTGATCATCGTTTCGAGATTCTCTGCCTCGTTGTAGGTCGGCAGGATCACCATTACCTTCATTATGCCTCGCTCCGTCGCAAGGATCGTCAACACAGCCTTGAGGCTAACACTATAACGCACTGCCCCCTGCCCGGCAACCGACCGTTCGCACCGGATTTGTTCTGGTTTATAATGAGCCCATGCGACTCAAAACACTCATACAGCACAGCCTGTTGATCCTCACGCTGGCCGGGGTGGGCTGGCCCGCGTGGGGCGAGCATCCTGCCGCCGCCCAGGTCCGCGACAACTTGCCCGCGCCGCACCTGGGCTACGGCGTCCATATCGGCCCGCACACCAACGTCGATCCGGCGCTGGTGGACCAGCTCGGCATGGACTGGGTGAAGCTCTACGAGGCCGGGCAGATCGCCCGGTACGCGAACAAGCGGGTCCTGTTTCGCATCGACCTGCCCTGGCCGAGCAACTGGGACGCCTTCCGCGAGAGCGTGCGCCAGCGGGCCGTCGAGCTGTCGGCGGCGGGCGTGGATGCCATCGAGGTCCACAACGAGCCGAACCTGGCGATGGAGTGGCCGCACGGGCCGAACGCGTGGGAATTCACGCAGATGCTCCGCGTGTCCTACACCATCATCAAGAGCGTGAATCCGGACATCATCGTCGTGTCGGGCGGGCTGGCCCCGACGATCACCACCGGGGACCGGGGCGCGATCAGCGACATCGACTACGCCGCCGAGATGCTCGACAACGGCGCGGCGCAGTGGTTCGACGCGTTCGGCTATCACCCGTACGGCTACAACGAGCCGCCCGAAACCGAGCCGGCCTACAACCGGCTCACCTTCCGCCGCGCCGAGCTGATCCGCGCGCTGTTCGAGGAGCGCGGGATCGTCGACAAGCAGATCTGGATGACCGAGTTCGGCTGGCTGCGCGACCCGGCGGAGGACGGCGTCACCTGCTCGGACACCGATCCGGATTTCCAGGGCTTCGCGTGGCTGCGCGTCTCCGGCCAGACCCAGGCCGATTACACGGTGCGCGCCTTCGAGTGGGCGGATCGTCACTGGCCCTGGGCCGGGCCGATGTTCCTGTGGAACCTCAACTGGGCGCTCTACCCGACGGACATGAACGGCGCGTGCAGCCACATGCGCTGGTTCAGCGTGCTGCGCAGCGATGGATCGCCGCTGCCGGTGTTCCAGCGCGTGGCCTCGATGCCGCGCCGCACCAGCGACTACCTGCCGCGCCTGACGATCTACGCCGAGAACATGACGGTCGAAACCGGCGCGTACTGCCCCGGCTCGATCAAGGTGGGCGAGTTCGAGGTGCTCAATTCCGGCTTCCCCGGCAGCTTCACCGCGACCGCCGAGGCCGCCGTGCCGCCCAACGGGCCGGAGGTGGAGATCTACCCGCCGGAGGTGACCAACGGCGACACGGTCGAGGTGTATGCCGACACCGAAGATCTCGATCCCGGCATGCACATCATCTACGTGAACGTGTCCGCGATCATCGGCGAGAAGCGCGTCGCGGAGACGATTCAGGGCTATATCGTGGTGAGCAGCGTCGGGGCGTGCCAGTGACGCGCGCCCGCTGTTCAAACTCACCATGCCGCAAGGTGGCGGACTACGTTATAATCTAGGCGCTGACGTAAGAGAACACTAGCGAACGAGGTTCATCGTGCAACAGACCGTTTATCCATTCACCGCGATCGTGGGCCAGGAGCGCATGAAACGTGCGCTGATCCTGAATGCGGTCAATCCGAGCATCGGCGGCGTGCTGATTCGTGGGGAGCGCGGCACGGCCAAGTCCACCGCGGCGCGCGCGCTGGCGGCTTTGCTGCCGGATATCGAGGTCGTCGCGGACTGCCGCTTCAACTGCGATCCACACCAGCGCGACCGCCTGTGTGACGAATGCCGCGACCGGCTGGCGCGGGGCGAAGAACTGCCCGTGGCCCGGCGCCGGACGCGCCTGGTCGACCTGCCGGTGAGCGCCACCGAGGATCGCGTCGTGGGCACGCTCGACATCGAGAAGGCGATCCAGAAAGGCGAGCGCCACTTCGATCCGGGTGTGCTGGCCGCGGCTAACCGGGGCATTCTCTACGTAGACGAGGTGAACCTGCTGGATGATCACGTGGTGGACCTGCTGCTCGACTCGGCGGCGATGGGCGTCAACGTCGTCGAGCGCGAGGGGATCAGCTTCCAGCACCCGGCCCGCTTCATCCTGGTGGGCACCATGAACCCCGAAGAAGGCGATCTGCGCCCGCAGCTTCTGGACCGGTTCGCGCTGTCGGTAGACGTGCGCGGCCTGGCCGACGCGGGCGAGCGCATGGCGATCCTGGAACGGCACATCGCGTTCGACGCCGACGCCGAGCACTTTCGCCGCGACTGGCTCCCGCGGGAGCAGGAACTCTCGGCGCGCATCGATGCCGCGCGCGGGATCGTCGAGGACGTGGAATACACCCGCCGCGACCTGTTCACGATCGCCACGCTCACGGCCAGCCTGGGCGTGGACGGCCACCGTGCCGACCTCGTCATTCTCAAGACGGCGCGCGCGCATGCCGCCTTCGAGGGGCGGACGCAGATCACCGAGCGCGACATCCTGCTGGCCGCGGAGCTGGCGCTGCCGCACCGCATGAAGCGCGGCCCGTTCTCCGACCAGACGCTCTACCAGGGCGACCTGGGCGAGCGCCTGGAACAGATCAGCGAGGAGTACGACGAACAGGCTGCCGAGGTCGTCCAGGAGACGACGAACGATCCCGCGGACGCGGAAAAAAAAGTCAGCCGCTGACCCAGAGCGGTCAGCCGGAATCCGACGTCGTCGAGAGCGAGCCCGAACCCGCGCCCCAGGACGTTTTCCAGGCGCAAGATGCGTACTGGTGGGAAGGCGGTAAGCAGGTCGAGGCCAACCAGGAATTTGCCCCGCGCCGCCTGGACACGCCACTCGACCGCCTGACGCGCAAGGTGTCGGGCCGCCGCAGCCGGACCCGCACCGACCGGAAACACGGGCGCTACATCCAGGCGCGGCCCGCCGGCGACCGGCTGGACGACATCGCCTTCGACGCCACGCTGCGCGCCGCGGCGCCGCACCAGTTGGGCCGCGAGCCGGAGCGCGACGCCAACCATCTCGCGTATTCGATCCACAAAGGGGACTTGCAGCGCAAGGTGCGCGTGCGCAAGTCGGCCAACCTGATCCTGTTCGTGGTGGACGCGAGCTGGAGCATGGCCGTCGCCGAGCGGATGAACGCCACCAAGGGCGCGATCATGTCGCTGCTGACCGATGCCTACCAGCGCCGCGACCGCGTGGGGCTGATCGTGTTCCAGAAGGACCGCGCGCAGTTGGTGCTGCCGCCCACCAATTCGGTCACGCTGGCGAAAAAGGCGCTGGCCGATATCCCCGTCGGCGGCAAGACGCCGCTGGCCGCGGGGTTGTACCTGGCGCTGGAGGTCTTCAAGCGCGAGCAGATCAGCCACCCGGACGTGATGCCGCTGATGATCCTGCTCACCGATGGCGCCGGAAACGTGTCGATGACCAACCTGCCGCCGCAGGACGAAGCTCACCGCGTCGCCGACCAGATCAACGAAGCGAACATCCGCAACGTGACGATCAACATGGAGCACGCCACCTTCGACCAGGGGCTGGCCCAACTGCTCGCCGACCGGTTGGGGGGGCCGTGCTACACGCTGGCCGAGCTGCACGCGGCGGCGCTGGTCGATACGGTACGGCAGGAACTGGACCAGTAACCACGCACACAGGGTCATAACATCGATTCGATGAACGCCACGCGATCCACCGTCGAATGGCAGGGCGTCCTGATGGTGGCGGTGGGGTCGTTCTGCTTCAGCATGGCGATCCCCTTCACCCGCTGGACCGACGGCCTCGGTACGTCCACTATCGCATTCTTCCGGGCACTGTTCGGCTTTTTGTTTTTGTGCGCGCTGGTGATTCGCTTCCGCGAGCCGGTGCGGTTTGGCGCGTACCGGTCATCCATGCCCCGCCTAGTGGTGCTGGGCGTGTTCGTCAGCATGACCGTCTCGCTGTACACGTACGCGATCCAGAACACGACCGCCGCCAACGCCGCGCTGCTCGTCAACTCGGCGCCGATTTACGTGGCGGTCCTGGCGCCGCTGGTACTCCACGAAGCGCGCGCCCGGTACACGTGGGCCAGCCTGGCGCTGGCCGTCACCGGCATGATCTTCGTCTCCAACCCGGCGGAGCTGCAGCTCAGTTGGGACTCGCTGGGGGGGATCGCGGCGGGCGCGCTGTCCGGCCTGACGTACGCGCTGGTCATGCTGATCGGGCGCGGGCTGCGCGGCGCGGTGACCGGCCTCACCCAGACGCTGTGGAGCAACGGCCTGACGGCGCTGGTGCTGCTGCCCTGGGCGCTGCGCGACGTCCCGGCGCAGACGGTGGCCGACAACGTCCACCTGTTGATCCCGCTCGGCGTCTTCTCGCTGGGCCTGTCCTACCTACTGTATTTCCTGGGCTTGCAGCGCATCCCCGCCCAGGTGGTGAGCGTGGTTGCCCTGCTGGAGCCGGTCAGCGGCGTGCTGTTCGGCCTGTTCCTGTTCGACGAGATCCCCAACCTGCTCGGCGTGGCCGGCGGCGCGCTGATCCTGGTGAGCATCTACCTGATCTCGCGCCCGTGACGCTGCGTCGAAACCGAGGGGTAGCCCGCGCGGGGCCACCCCTCGCCGTTCGGTTACGAGTCCAGCGAAACGGGCGCCGCCAGTGACGCGTCCGGCGCTTCCTCGCGGCGCAGCGCGCGCGTGTAGAGCAGCAGCACCGGCGAGAGCACCAACCCGCTGGCGGCGAGCGCGGCGCGGATCGACCATGTCTTGCCGATGAAGCCCAGGACCGGGCCCCCGGCCACCTGGCTGATCGCGTCCACCTGGCTCGCCATCGAGAACACGGTGGCGCGGACCCGCGACTCGATGTGCGGGTTGATCCACGCCATGAACAGCGGGCCGCTCGTGCTGCGCAGCGCCTTGAACGCCAGCAGCGCCGCCAGCGCCACGCCGAACCGGCCCGCCAGCGCGAAGCCGAAGATCGCCAGCACGGTCCCGGCGGTCAGCCCTTGCAGCGTGCGCAGGATCGCGGCGCGGTTGGTCGTGTCCAGCCGGCGCCGGACCAGCTCGGTGGCGCCCAGCGAGAGCAGCATCGCCAGCGCGCTGATGATCCCGAACCACGCCACCGGCTCCAACGGGCCCAGCCCCGGCAGCCCGATGTCGAGCAGGTGCGCCGCCCACAGGCGGTCGAGCGCCTCGCTGTACAGCCCGTAGAAGACCGATACGCCCAGGAACGTGACCAGGATCGCGCGCCCGCGCACCAGCCGGACGCCATCGGTGAACGTGCGCGTCAGGGTGCGACACGTCTCGCGCTCGTCCCGCGGGGTGGGGGCGAACCCGTTTTCGGGCATGATCAGCGCCAGCACGAGCGCCAACGCCGCGAACAGCGCGCCACCCAGCACGATCGGCAGCGTGACGTGCACGCTCGCCAGCCCAACGCTGAGCGGGATGCCAATCAGCCCGCCGATGCGCCCGATCTGCGAGGCGCGCACGAACGCGTCGCCGGCTTTCTCCTCGCCGACTTCGTCCGCGATCCACGCCTGCTCCGCGCCGCTGGTGAACGTGTAGCCGATGCCCCACAGCACCTGGGCCATCAGCACGGCTTCGAAGCGCGGGACGGCGCCCTCCAGCACGAATCCCAGGCCGATCAGGAAGTACCCCACGATTACCGACAGGCGGCGGCTGTAGACGTCGGCCACCACGCCTGTCGGCACTTCGAACAGGAAAACCGACCCTTCCAGCAGGGTGCCGACCAGCACCAACTGGAGCGGGTTAAGCTCGACCGTCGTCACGTGATAGAACAGGTTGACGGTGAAGATGAGCGAGAAAAACAGCGATCCCGCGCCGTTGATCAGCAGGTAGACGGCGTAGGCATCGCGTCTGGATGGTTGAACGAGAGACAAGTCTCAGCCCTTTCGGATTGGTGAGCGGTCGATGATAGCAGAATCACGACAGCCCCTGCGGGCGAAAAACCTCGCAGGGCCGGCAGTGCGCCCACCGGGCGTTGCTCTTACGAAATCCGAAAGGCCGGAACGGGGGCTAGATCAGCGGGCGCACCCACACGCAGACAGCAGCGGCGCGTGTTGAGCGGCGGTATGGTGAGTGGTTGCTGGCATGGTGCACCTGCCTGAAGAAATAGTGAACACGTCGATCGGAAAATCGCGCCCATCGTAGCACGGGGCGCGGTCCCCTGTCAATCCTGATTCAGCCTGGTTCTTTGAGTTTCCTATAGTTGCTTCACTCTTCCTCAAAGCCTGGTTATTGTGTCCCAGGGATCGGGTTGTCGAGCAGAATGACCTTGACGCCGTTGAATTCGTAGATCTCGCGTATTTGCTCTCTGTGGGCGATCAGCCAATCGCCGATGGGCTTCACACCAGGTGCGAAGGGATCGAAATCCTGCATTTTGCCCTGACGATGGCAGTCATCGCGCCCGTTTCGGTAGATTGCCCACAACCGTTCTGGCTGGTGCGACAATGTGTCGTGAACGGGCTGTGGAACGTATGGATCGAATCCCGTCTTGCCAAAGAACTGTGTATATTCCAGTGCATCGAGATCGCTGTAGTAACGCATAAATGCATACAGCGAGAGCTGGTTGTCCACGAGAATACCATCCTGCGGCCCCTGTGCAGCCTGGATGAATGCGGCAGCGCCTTTCCAGTCTTCACGAATGTGATCGCCGGTGTAAAGGCTTGCCAGAGTATGGAGCGCGCCGCTCACCACGATGAGGCCCAGCGCGATGTTTGCCATCTTCGGTGAGAGCCGTTCCCACCCGGCGACAATGAGAAAAACCAGACCAACGATCATGAAGATCAAATACCGATCTTCGTAGACCGGCCTAAAGGTGATCGACACGATGAACACCACCGCCAGCGGAGCGCTGATCAGGATGGACCAGTACAAGTTCGGGCGCTCCGTTTTCCAGTGGCGGATAGCGAAATAGACGCCGGCACCTATTCCGACGATCGAGGCAATGAAACCCGGCCATAGCAGGAGATGATATTCACCGGTGTATCCTACCGTGAGATTCCACAGCGTTAGGGGGATGTCGGAGAGGGTTGGCTCTCGAATCCATTCAATGGCGAGCCGGACGGATTCTCGCTGCGTGAGCAATGCAAACCAGATCAGCAGGGGGATGCCGGCGATCACCTGGGCGGTGAACCACCGGCGAAACGCTTTTCGCTGTGTGAGCATAAAACCCAGCGTGATGTACTGCGCCATGGGGAGTACGAGCGCGAAATAGTGGGTTGCATAAGCGGCCATGCTGCTCAGCGTGAAAAGAATGAGGTTGGATTTCGAGTCTGGTTTTCGGAGCAGCACCAAGAAGCTGTAGGAAGCCAGCAGAAGTAGGACGAAAAGCAGCGCATACGGGCGGGCCGTCCGGGACAACCAGATGAGCAAGGGATTTGCGGCAATGAGTGCGCCTGCCCACAAGGCTTTTCGTGGCGAGCCGTAGAGTCTCCGGGTGATTCCGATGACGGCGGCGACCCCAAGAAGGCCAGCCAGCACGGATGGGTATCGAAGCGTGACGTCGGTGTCATTAGGGAATACGGCCAGCAGCACGAAATAAAGCGGGAGCTGGGTGTTTCTGCCCAACGTTATCCTGATTGTCTCAACCACCCCATCCTGGACTCGCATGAACGTCAATGCCTCGTCATACCAAAGGCTTGCTGAGTCCAGGGCATAAACACGCAGGCCAAATGCGATGAGCAGGATGACAAGCACAGTTACCAAGAAAGGTGTCGTTGCCTGAGTTTTTGAAATCCTCAAATCCGTGCTCCTAACCTAATCCCCGGTAGATGACGGCTGCCCACCAGCTCGCGAACACCAGACTCGACTGCCAGTTGTTCAGGTAGGTGATGGCGGCGATCCAGGGGCCAATCAGCGTTGAGATGGCCGCATAGGGCGAAAGCAAAGGGGACCCTGCAACGAGCAGTCGTTCGTCCTTGCGCGAAAACCCCAGGGCGATGAGGGCGACGCCTGCCGGAATCTGGAAGGGCCACAGTCCTCGCCAGAGATTGTGACCGGCATCGACGAAGGGGGTAGGCTGATCGATCAGGTCGAGCGGCCACAGCCCGAAGACAACCAGTGTGACGGCGAGGACCGCCCCAGACACCAGGACGACCCGAAGCCAATGTGCCGGCGGGATCCCCGCCAGAAGTCCAAGCGCGACCTGTGGTTTGGTGAAAGCCGCCAGCGCCCACCACTCAGCGGGCAGAAAGACGGCACAGATGATAATGGCGTCGATCTGCCCGTGCAGCAGCGTGTAGATCATGGGGGGCGAGAGCAACACCAACACCGGTTTGATTGCGCCGCTGTGCAATTCCCATCGCCGCAGCAATGCCAGTCCAGCAATGAGCGTGGATGCCGACAGGATTGCCCAGCCGAGACGCATGGGAAGCAGACCAAAAGGTGCCAGCAGCAAGGCAAACCATGCCGGATTGGAGTAGTAGGCATGCGTGACCGGGGCGCCGTAAAGGGGATCGCGATCGAGCACACGCTGCGCCGCGCCGTGGAAAGTCTCCCAGTCATCACCACCGGGCCAGGGGGAGGCGAGAAAGACGGCAACAAGTAGCGCAAAAACCACCGCCAGTAGGATAGCTAAACGCAGTTTTGATAGCTCAAGATCAGTCGGATGTTTGTAGGTGTTCATGCCAGTTTGATGATATTGGTTGGTAACCCCCGTTGTCAAGCTCGTTATATGAAAAACGCCTGAAGAACGTGTGTTCCTGAGATCATGTCACTCGTCACCTATCGTATTGACTGCTGCTGCCTACGTTGGCTCTGGGACGCTTCTCGATGAAGCGACTGAGTTTTCTATAGATTTTCTAATCTTTCTCCAAGCTTCGTTATACAAATCGGGACTACCCTCTGTAGCAGTATTGGACAAGGAGTGAGGTCACTATGAACCACAAGCAACGCTTTGCGGCGGTGGTCGTCGCATTGGCTTTTGTGTTGGGGATCGTCGTGGGCGTGGTGGGCGTGCAGGCCCAGGGCGGTGACAGCGTGATGACGCCCCTGCCCGCGGCGGAGACCTACCAGCCCTCACAGGGCGAAGCGGACCTGTCCGCCGTGTACGAGCAGGTCATCCCGTCGATCGTGAATATCTCGGTGGCGACGCGGCGCGGCGGCTACGGCACGGGCAGCGGCTTCGTGATCGACTCGCAGGGCCACATCGTCACCAACAATCACGTCGTCGAAGGGGCGGATTACATCGAGGTGGCGTTCGTCGACAATACCGTGCTCAGCGCCGAGCTGGTGGGGCGCGACCCAGACTCGGACCTCGCGGTGATCAAGGTCGATCCGTCCGCGATCGCGCTCGCGCCGGTGCAGTTCGCCGATTCGAGCGAGGTCTTCATCGGCCAGGAAGTGATGGCGATCGGCAGCCCGTTTGGCGCGGGACAGGCGTTCACCCTCACCACCGGCATCGTCAGCGGCCTGGACCGCAGCCTGCGGCAGGCCAACCAGTTCAGTATCCCCGAGCTGATCCAGACCGACGCAGCGATCAACCCCGGTAACAGCGGGGGGCCGCTGCTGGACCGCGCGGGGCGCGTGGTCGGCGTCAATACCGCCATCCTCAGCGAGAGCCGCACCGCGTCCGGCGTTGGGTTCGCTATTCCGGCAAACACGGTCCGCCGGATCGTGCCGTACCTGGTCGCGGATGGCGCGTTCGATCACAGTTGGCTGGGCATTTCGGGCACGACCGTCGGCGCGACGCAGATCGAGGCGATGAATCTGCCGGGTGACGTGCGCGGCGCGATTGTGAGCGAAGTCGTGCGCGGCGGGCCGGCAGCAGCGGCGGGTCTGCGCGGGGCGACCGATGCGGTCAACACGCCCTTCGGCCCGGTGGTGGTGAACGGCGACATCATCGTCGCCATCGACGACCAGCCGATCACCCAGATGAGCGACCTGATCGCGTACCTGGAATCCCGCACCCTGCCGGGCGATACGGTCACACTGCGCATCTGGCGCGACGGGCAGTACCTCGATCTGCCGGTGACGCTCCAGGCGCGGCCCACCTCGGACCTGTAGCTCACCGTCACGACAATCGCATACACAATACTCGCCCAGGCCGCGCGCCTGGGCGGTGTGTTGTCTCAATAGAGGCGGGCGCTGCGCGGGTCGGGCGTGCGGCCATAGGCGGCCAGCCGCTCGATCGCGCCCAGGTTCCCCACCAGCGCGACGAATCCCGCCGCCAGGGGGCCCAGCGGCGCGGCGATCTCGGTCGCGGCCAGAACCACCAGCGCGGCACCCCACAGCAGCGCGAGCGAATACAGCGGCGCGACCAGCGCCAGCAGCAGCGCCGTCCGCAAGGCGGGGAACAGGCGCTTGCGGGGCATTTCGAGCAGCAGCGGCCACGTGTAAAACTGCGCGGCGATCCAGCCGCCGAGGGCGAGCAACAAGAGGGCGCGCGCCAGCGTGGGCGGGCCATCGACCGAGTAGCCGGCGTAAAACAGGCCCCCGGCGGCCAGGTTCACCAGCGCCCACCGGAAGCTGAGCGCACTGTAACGCCGCGCCCCGGCGAAGAAATGCTCGGCGCGCGGCGGCTCGCCATAGGCGATGCGGTTGGCGATGGCGTACAGGCCCGCCGTGGCTGGGGGCAGCAGCAGGATGGTCAGGCTCAGCGCGGCCCAGGTGAGGCTGACCAGCGTCAGCGCGACGATGTGCCGCCGCCAGAGGCCCAGCCCGCGCCGGAAGACGATCCAGGCGTCGATCATGGGGAACGCGGCTCAGCCCTCCGGCGCGAGGACGGGCACCGTGCTGTTGGCCGCGGGCAGCACGCCGATCCGCGCCGCTGGCGGCAGGTCGGCCAGGGCCATGTCAACCGCGGCTTGCAGGTCGTGGGCGGGCGTCAGCAGCAGGCGGCGCACCCGGTCCTCGTCCATTTCGGAGACGAAGATCACGCGGGCGCGGACGGCATCCCGCGCGATCTGGAATGCCTTGTGCGGCCCCAGGTGAAATTCCTCGCGGGCGAAGCGGTCGAGCACGGCCTCGTGCGAGGCCATGCCCTCGATCCACGCCTCGTAGCTGGCGCTGCCGGTCCCCTCCGGGCAGGCCCCGGCCAGGATCACCGTCCCGCCGTCCCGGACGATCAGCGACGCGTGGCCGAGTGCCTTTTGCGCCTGGTAGAGGTTGATGTCTTTGGGGTGCCCGCCCGGCGACGTGATCACCAGGTCGAACGGCGCGGCGACCGGGACCTGCATCAGGCGGCGCACCAGCGGAATCCCGGCCTCCATCACCGCGACTGGGTCACCGGCCAGCGCGGCGATGATCTGCTTCGCCGTGTTGAGGATCACGTTGAGCGTGAAATGAATGCCCACCAACCGCCCGATCTCCTCGACGTCCTGCCGGGTCGGGTTGCGCTCGTATTCGCCCAGCCGGGCCAGCGGGTCGACCATGCGGGCGTGGTTCTGGTTGATCGTGGCGCGGCCCGCGACGCCGATGGCGGCGGCTTTGGCTCCGCCGGAAAAGCCCATGAACTGGTGCGGGTTCAGGTTGCCGGTTACCACGCGCAGCGCCGCTTCGTCGAACGCGCGGTTCACCCAGACCTCGGTCCCGCGCGAGGTGGTCCCTTTGTGGATCAGGTTGGCCGCGTCGTCGCAGTCGTGCGAGATCACGCGGTAGCGCCCCAGGACGTCCGGCGGCAGCAGCGCGGGGAACTCGTCCGGCCTCATGGGCGCGTGCGTCCCCGTGCCGACCAGCAGCGTGATCGCGTCCGGCGGCAGGCCGAGCGCTTCCAGGCGGGCCAGCAGCGGCGCCAGCGCGAGGGCCGGCAGCGGGCGCGTCTTGTCGCTGATGACGACGACCGCCGAGCGCGCGCCCGCGAAATCCGACAGCCGGACGCCGCCCAGCGGGGTAGCCAGCGCGGCCTCGACCAGTTGGGCCGGGTGGGCGGGCGCGGGGGCGTCCCTGGGCGCGATGATCTCGACCGGGCACTCGTCCGGCAGGGCGGCGCTGAGGTGCGTTTTTCCGTAAGGGACCGTGATCCGGGACATCGTCACGTGATTCCTAACCGGACGCGATAGCTGAAGTACCAGGGGCGCGGATCGTCCCCCAGCACGCGCTGGGCGACGGCGCGCAGCTCGGTGATCCCGGCGTCCGCTTCGGTAATGCCGTGCTTGAGCACCGTCGCCACGCGGCCCTGGCTGAGCGCCAGCCCGACCAGCCGCTCCGCGTTACCCATTTCGACATGGTGCAGGACGACCTCGCGCGTGTAGCGAAAGTGTCCGCTGGCCTGCATCCGGCCCAGGTGCTCGCCTTTGGCCCATTTCCGGACCTCGCGGGTGAAGCCGCGCTCGCGGTTGATGGCATTCACCCGCGTCATGCAGGCGTCGTAGGCGGCTTCGGCTTCCCAGTGCATGGCCGGGGGCCAGTCGCAGTCGATGGCGGCGAACGCGCCGCCGGGGCGCAGGATACGCGCCATCTCGGCGAAGGTCGGCTCCGGCTCCATCCAGTGCAGCGCCTGCGAGGCGGTGACGATGTCGGCACAGGCGTCGGGCAGGCCGGTCGCCGTGCTGGAGCCTGGCTGGTAGCGCACGCCGGGCACGGTGGTTTGCGCTTCCGCCTGGCGGCGCATGTCGTCGCCGGGCTCGATGCCGATCACCTGGTCGGCGTGCCCGGCCCAGAGGCGAGTCGAGAGGCCGGTGCCCGATCCCACGTCGACCACCAACGCCGGGCGCTCGATCCCGGCGATCTGTGTCAGGACGTCGATCAGGATGGCGGGCGGCTGTGGGCGATGGCGGTCGTAGGTGTCCGAAAAACCACTGAAGCGTTCGACATTAGCGGGATTGTAGGACGGTGCAGACATGGGGAACCCTCACCTAAAAACAACGCAGGCAGGCCCGATTTGGCCTGCCCGCGAGGATAACCCAGATCAGATGCTGATGCCAACGCGGTGAATGGCGAAGCTGTTGTCGTCCTTGAGCGTTTCGGACTTGGTGAGGCGGCCACTCGCCACGGCGATAACCTCGTCGAAGATCATCTGCCCGGCCTGCTCCAGCGTGATCTCGCCGCGCAGCACGCCGCTGACGTCCAGCTCGACCGTGTCCGACATCAGCCGGAACGATTCGGCGTTGCCGGTGACCTTGATGGTGGGCATGATCGGGTGGGCCGAGGTGTGCCCGCCGCCGGTCGAGAAGACGAGCACCTGGCAGCCCGCCGCCGCCATGCTGCTGATCGACTCCGCGCCGTGGCCGGGGCCGTACATCACGTACAGGCCGGGCGTGGTATCGGTCGGGCTTTCGGCCACGTCCAGGTAGCCGACCACCGGGGCGCTGCCGCCCTTCTTGACCGCGCCCATCGACTTTTCCTCGATGGTGGTCAGCCCGCCGACCATGTTATCGCCGGTCGGCTGCGAGCCGCGGATGTCCTCGCCGCTGGCGAGCGCGCGCTGCTCGATGTGCTTGACCCCGGCAACGATCTGCTCGGCGATGGCTGGGCTGGCCGCGCGGCTGGTCAGCCACTCCTCGCAGCCCATCCACTCGGTGCACTCGGCCAGGATGGCCCGCCCGCCCGCGGCGATGACCATGTCGGAGCAGATGCCGGTGGCCGGGTTGCTCGCCAGGCCGGACGTCGTGTCGGACGTGCCGCACTCGGTCCCGAACAGCAGCTTGCTCAGCGGGGCGGGCTCGCGGCGCATGTCGCTGAGCGCCCGCGCGAAGTTGGCCGCGTAGCGCGTGGCCTGCTCGGTGGCGTGGATCAGGCCGCCCTCGCCGCGAATGTTGACCACCGCGACCGGCTTGCCGGTGGCCTCGCTGATGTCGTGGGCCAGATCGTCCGCCGTCATGCCGTCCTCGCGGAAGTGGTCGACGATCACCACCGCGCCGACGTTCGGGTTGATCCCCGTGCCGGCCAGGAAGCGGCGCGTCATGCGCAGGTCCGGGCGGACCTGGCAGCGGCCCAGCGGGTGAGTCACCGATACGGCCCCGGCGACCATGCTGGCGACCTTGTCGCACAGCTTGTTGGCGTAGACGGTCCCCGACAGAATCAAAACGTGGTTGCGCGCGCCAACTGCGCCGTTGGGCCGGACGTATCCCATGAATTCGGTCATCGTTTCCCCTCCTGGTTAGCGAGCCTGGGCCGCTTTGTCGCCGCGCCCGCGGTTGCTCTCGACGTTGTGAATGTGGACGTGATCGCCGGCCTTGATGTCGGCCAGGGCGCTGCCGATGCTCAGGCCGTACTTGGTGACCTGGGCGCCCGCCGGAATGTCCGCCAGGGCGATCTTGTGCCCGTAGGGGATGTCCGCCTGCGCGACGACCGTGCGGTCGGTGACGCGCCCCTCGGTGCCGACCGTCTCGCCGGCTTTGATTGGCTCGCCGACCGCCGTCCCGACGTTGTCACTCTTTTCGACGACAAACACTTTTTTCATGGATGGTTCGCTCCTCATGCTCAAAAACTCATGCGAACTGCGGCAGGTAGTCCGCGAATTCGGTCAGAAAGTCGTTCAGGATGGCCCGCGCCGTGTCCAGGTCGTCGATCATCGGGTCGAGCAGCAGGGCTTGCAGCGCCAGGCTCCGGTCGCCAGTCGCCGCCGCGTCCACGACGATCGAGCTGAGCTCCAGCTCGCGGCGGCACAGCGCGGCGATGCCGTCCGGCAGCGGCGGGAAGCCCAGCCCCTGGATGCCCATGCCGGAGATCACGCCCGGCACCTCGACGATGGCATCGGCGGGCAGGTTGGGGATCAGGCCGCCGTTGTTGGGGATGTTCAACTGCTGGGCGTAGTAGTTGTCGTTGTAGGTGATCGCCTCGATGATCTCCGCGACCGGCTCCTCCAGGATGTTGAACTGCCACATGTCACGCAGCTTTTCAACCGGCGTCTCTTCGGATAGGATCGACCGGGCCAGCTCCCACCGGCTAGCGCGGCGGCGGCGGTTGCCCTCCCAGCTTTGCAGCTTGAGATGGTATTTCTCCCACGGCTTGTGGACCGGATCGACCACGCACGGCAGGAACTCGCACAGGTGGCTGTCGCCGGGAGTGGGCACCAGCCCGAAGACCTCGAACATCTCGCGGGTGAGCGGCTCGAAGTCGCGGCGATAGCCGGTCAGCCAGCGCTCGCGCAGCAGGGGGTAGAGGTCCTCGCCGGTGGCCTTGTCGCGGATGTCCACGATCCACGAGAAGTGGTTGATGCCCGCCGCCTTGATGTCCAGGTGCTCGTAACCGGCGCGCGCCACCGGGATGAAGTGGGGCAGGTTGTCCGCGTCGGTGTGGACGTGAAAGCCGTCCGGGATCGGGATATCGTAGCGGTCCGCGAGGATCGCGGCGGCCATCGCATAGCCCCAGAGCAGTTGGTGGCACAGGCCCAGCACCTTGATCCCGGTGTAGCGGTGCACGCCCAGCGTCAGGCGGATCAGCGGGTTGACCAGGTTGATGTACCACGCGTCGGGGCACAGGCGCTCCATGTCGCGCGCGATGTCGAGGATCAGCGGCAGGTTGCGGCAGGTGTGCGCGAACGCTCCCGGCCCGCCGTTCTCGGCGTAGGGCTGGCGCACGCCGTGCCGCAGCGGGATCTGCCAGTCCATCTCCCAGACCGTCTCGCGCTGGCCGACCTGCACCGAGACGATCACGAAATCGGCGCCGGGCAGGGCTTCGGCGCGGCGCGTGGTGCTGGTGATCGTCATGCCCGCGCCCCAGGCGAGGTTCATCTTCTCGGCCAGCCGGGTCATGGTTTCGAGCGCGGGCTCGTCGACGTCCACCAGGGCGAGTTCGGCGCCGCGCAGCCGTTCGGAGCGAATGAGCGTCGCCATGGCGCCCAGCCCGAAGATGGCGCTGCCCGCGCCGAGAATGACGATTTTTGGCGGCTTAGTGGGTGCCATTGTGTTTAAGGTGTTCTCCGTTATTCGTAGGGTGTCTGATCCCAAAAGCTCTGGAACTTCGCCAGCCCGACCCCGGTGTAGGGGTGGTCGAAGGCGTCCTGAAAGACGGCGAACCCGGCGGTCACGATGTCCGCGCCGGCCACCGCCGCATCGACGATCTGGCGCGCGTTGCGCACGGCGGCGACCAGCACTTCGGTATCGAAGCCGTAGTTGTCGCGGATCGTCACGATCTCCTCGATCATGCTGACGGTTTCCTCGCCGTTGCTCTCCTTCCAGCCGATGAACGGCGAGACGAAGGTCGCGCCCATGCGCATCGCCTGGAGGGCCTGCGCCGCCGAGAAAGCGAGCGTCAGGTTGGCGCGCACGCCCTGCTCTTTGAGCAGCGGGATCGCTTTGAACCCGGCCTCGGTGGCGGGCAGCTTGATCACGAAGTTGGGGCTGATCGCGGCCAGCTTGAGCCCCTCTTCAACCATCGCCGCGTGGTGGTCGTGATGCGGGTTGACCTCGACCGAGATCGCCCGGTCGGTGCCCGCCGCCAGCGCCGCGATCTCTTTGATCACTTTCAAAAACGGTTTGCCCGACACCTGCACGTGCCGGGGATTGGTCGTCACGCCGTCGAAATGCCACATGGTGAAGGCGTGCTCGATCTCTTCGACTATCGCGCTGTCCAGGAAAAACTTCATGCTATCGTGCTCCTGTCTTATTCCATCCCACCGTTCAGGTTCAAAACCATCAGCTTCATCTCGGTCATCTCTTCGATCGCGTAGCGCGGCCCCTCGCGCCCCACGCCGGACCCCTTCACGCCGCCATACGGCATCTGGTCCACGCGGAAGGTCGAGACGTCGTTGACCTGCAGGCCGCCCACCTCGACCAGCTCGAAGGCGCGCATGATGCGGTTCACGTTCTGGGTGAAGACGCCCGATTGCAGCCCGTAGTCGGTATCGTTCGCCAGCCGGATCGCCTCGTCGAAGTCGTCGTAGGGCGCGACCGTGATCACCGGCGCGAAGATCTCCTCGCGGTTGACGCGCATCTCCGGCGCGGCGTTGGCGACCACCGTCGGGGCGAACATCGTCCCGCTGCACTCGCCGCCCATCAGGATTTCCGCGCCGCCCGCGACGGCTTCCTGTACCAGCTCCATGGCGTCGCTGGCCGCCGCCGCGTCGATCATCGGGCCGACGTCGGTCCCGGCCTCGCGCGGATCGCCGACCTTCAACTCGCGGATGCGGGCCAGCAGTTTTTCGACCGACTGGTCGTACACCGGGCGGTGGATCAGCACGCGCTGCACGGAAATGCAGTTCTGCCCGGCGTTGGTGAAGCCGCCGACCGCGATCCGGCGCACGGCGTAATCGATATTCGCGTCCTTGTGGACGATGGCCGCCGCGTTGCCGCCCAGCTCCAGCCCGACGCGCTTGCGCCCGGCCACGCTCTTGAGGTGCCAACCGACCTCGCTGCTGCCGGTGAAGGTGAAGAACTTGATGCGCCCGTCGGTGACCAGCCGCTCGGCCATGCGCCCCGGGCAGACGACGTAGCTCAGCGCCTCGGGCGGGAACCCGGCTTCGAGCGTCATCTCCATCAGCAGCAGGCCGGACAGCGGCGTGGCCGACGCCGGCTTGAGGATGAACGAGTTGCCCGCCGCGATGGCCGGGGCCAGCTTGTGAGCCGACAGATTCAGCGGGTAGTTGAAGGGCGCGATGCCCAGCACCGGGCCGAGCGGCAGGTGCCGGACGAAGCCCATCCGGTTCTCCCCGGCCTCGGTCCAGTCGATGGGGACGATCTCGCCGGTGACGCGCTTGGCTTCCTCGGCGGCCACGCGCACGGTTTCCATCGCGCGCGAGGTCTCGCCTTCGGCCACGTTGCGCGTCTTGCCGCCTTCGAGGATCAGCGTTTCGACCAGCTCGCCGGCGCGGGCCTGCATCTGGTCCAGCAGCGCGTACAGAATGCGCGAGCGGGCGTGCGACGGCAGCTTGCGGGTGATCTCGAAGCCGCGCTCGGCGGCTGTGATCGCGTCTTCCAGGTCCTGCTCGGTCGCCTGGCAGACCCGGCCCACGACTTCATTGGTGTAGGGGAACCGAACGTCGAGAATGTCGTCGCTGGTGCGCCACTCGCCGCCTACCAGAAATGGACGGGGATCGGTCATGATGAGATGCTCCTTATCACGTCTTGCTGCGTTCGATTCGAAACAGCCGCGCCGTCACAGGCGCAGCACGGGAATATCCAGCATATGGGCCAGCGCCTCCAGCGCCGGGCGGTGCTCGCCGTACGTCAGCGCGAGGTGATGCTCCAGCCCTTCGGACAGGATGGTGTCGAGCACGTCCCCCGCCGGGCTGTCGAAGCGCACCACGCCCGACGTGCCGCCGAAGCTGATCGGCGCGCGCAGCACCTCGCCGCCGCCGATCACCAGCCGGAAGCGCCCGGTGGCCTCGCTGAGCCGCGCCAGCGTCACGCGGCCCGGCTTGAGCGGGAACTCCATCAGCAGTGGAAGCTGGCGGTTGGAGTGGATCGTCGCGCGCGGCCTGGTGTCCGGGTCGGCCATCGAGAGGGGCGCTTTGCCGCAGTGCCAGAACACGGCGGTATTGGCTTCCATATCGAAGGACACGATATCGCTGCCGAACGCCGGCTCGCCGCTCAGCCACTGCAAGATCAACTGGGTGACGGTGCCGTTTACGTCGGTTTCGCAACTGGCGGGCACCATCTCGTTGTTGAGCAGCGACGACGACCCGCACGCCGCGCAGCCCAGCCCGGTGAAAAACTCCGGCCAGCAGCGCACCGCGTACCCGGCCAGCCGTTCCTCCTCGGCGAACTGGCGCAGCGTGACGTAGGTGCCCAGCGTGCGGCGCAGCGCGGCCTGGTCGACGTCCGCCATGCCGTCCAGGCGGGGCGCCAGTTGCTGCTCAACCGCACCGACGGCCTGCGGGTCCGCCACGCGGACCTTCTCGAACACCGTTTCCAGGTCGACCTGGACGACGTCCAGGTCGAAGGTCTGCTTGAGGGCGGCCCGGTCCACGCGGCAGGTGTCGAAGCCCGCCGGGTGCTCGCCCACGCGCCCGACCCGCGCGCCGCGCAGCCGCCGCCGGACGTGCCCGGCCTGGGCCAGCGTCCGCACCCGGTCGAGCGCCGCGGGATCGCCGGGCGCGGCGTAAATCGTCGCGTAGCGCCGCCCTGCCCGCATCAGCGAGTGGGCCGCGAGGTTGATCCCGCACAGCGAGTTCAGGCGCAGCCGCCCGCCGGTGCTCGCCTCAGGGACCGCCCACAGAACCAGCGGCGCATCGATGCCCTCGGCCAGCGCGAGGGTTGGCGTGCTGTCGGCGAACGTCGCCTGGAAGATCACCAGCAGGTCGGGCGGGTCGGCGACGAGGGTGCGGATGGCGCTCGCGGCGTCGTCGGGCGTGCTCACCAGCTCCGGCGGCCCGTCCAGCGTGAAGCCTGCCCCGGCGAGCTGGTCGCGGGCCTGCCGCGTCACGTCGCGGGCCAGGGGAATGTCAAAGGTGGGCCGGGCAATCGCAACGAAACCCAGCCTGAACGAGCGCGATGTCATCAGGTGGTCCCTTCGGCTTGTTCGTAGAAAAAGGCGTGCAGCGCCAGCGCGCCCGCGCCGATCACGCCGCTGTGCCGGCCAAAGGTCGGCGTCTGGACGCGGACGCTCTCGCCCAGGTTGGCGAAGGCCCGCTGGCGCAGCGTGTCGGTCACAGTCGGGAACAGGATATCTTCGCCGCGCGCGAAGATGCCGCCCAGGATGATCAGCTCCGGGCTGAGGGTGTTGATCAGGTTCGCCAGCCCGATGCCCATGTAGCGGGCCCGGTCCTCGAGCATGGCGCGCGTGGCCGCGTCACCGGCGCGGGCGGCGTCGAAAATGCGGTTGATGGTCGATGTGTCGCCCTGCGCGAGGTGCGCCGCCAGGATGCCCCGCGGGTCCCCCGCCGCGATGTCGCGGGCCAGCCGGACGATGGTCGGCTCCGAGACGAGCGTTTCCAGGCAGCCGACGTTCCCACAGCGGCACGGCTCGCCGTCGTCGGCCATGATCGTGACGTGGCCGATCTCACCCGCGCCCGCGCCGCCCCGGTACAGCTCGCCGCCGACGACGAACCCCGCGCCCACGCCGACCCGCGCGTACACGAAGGCCAGCACGTACACGTCTTTGCCCGCGCCGAACAGGGCTTCGGCCAGGGCCATCGCGCGGACGTTGTTGTCGACGAAGACGGGCAGTTTCAGCCGCGCGGCCAGCCAGTCGCGGACCGGCACGTCGCGCCAGCCCAGGTTAGGGGCCAGCACGTTGATCCCGGTGTACGGATCGACCAGGCCGGACGCGCCCACGCCCGTCCCGACCACGCGCGCCGGGTCCACGCCGCACGACCGGATCGTGTCCGTCACGAGGTCAGCGGTCGCCGCCAGCACGTCCTCGGCGGACTGGTCGAGCGAGTGCTCCAGCGTCTGGATGCACAGCGGGCGGGCGAACAGGTCCGTCACCGCCACGTGAACGCTGCCCACGTCGATATGCACGCCGACCGCGCAGCGCGATTCCGGCTCCAGGCGCAGGGCGGTGCGCGGGCGGCCCACGCCACGCGGGGCGCTCAATTGCTCGAGGCCGTCTTCGGCCACGATGCCCGCGCTCACCAGCTCCGCGATCAGGTTGGTGACGGTAGTGGTCGACAGGCCGGTGAGCTGCGCGATCCGCACGCGTGACACAGGGGCGTGATGGAGTAAAATAAGCAGAATGGCGCGCAGATTGTGCGACTTGATGGCGCTGGATGAACTGCCGGTGAGGGATCGTCGGGTGAACATAAGGGATGGCTCCGAGACCGGTGGGGCCTCACGTCCTCAATTAATTAAGCAAGTGGAAAAATAAATTATATTTACTATACCCCATTCGGATCGGATGTCAAGAGCCACGGCGGCGCGGATCGCTTCTCACGGACCCATCACCGCCCGCCGGACGCCCAGGGATAGGTCAGCATGAACCGAACGCCACACCGCTCCAGCTCCTTGTTCGCCGCGATCGTCCTCGTCTTGTTGTTGGGATGGGCGCTGCGCATTCACGACATCGACGCGCGGAGCCTGTGGGCGGACGAAGGCTGGACCATGCTGCTCAGCGAGGGGCCGGGCCTGGACGACGTGACGCGCACCCTGGCCGCCGACCAGCACCCGCCGCTGTTCTTCGCGGCGTTTCGGCTGTGGCGCAGCGCCGCGGGCGATACCGAGTTCGCCACGCGGGCCTTCAGCGCGCTGATCGGGCTGCTGGCGGTGGCGGGCATCGTCCAGCTTGGCCGGGCGCTGTACGGGCCGCTAGCGGGCGTGCTGGCGGCGCTGCTGCTGGCGCTGGCCGACAATCACATCGACCTGTCGCAGGAAGTGCGCCATTACAGCCTGTTGGCTACGCTGGCGATCGCGTCGGGCGTGTTTTTCGTGCGCTGGTGGCGGCATCCCACCCGCGCCAACCGGATCGGCTATGTGCTCGCCTCAATCGCGCTGCTGTACACGCACTATCTCGGCGGCTTCGTGCTGCTCGTCCAACTCCTGCACATGCTGGCCCTCGCCCGGCCCTGGCGGCGTCTGGCCGGTGCGCTGTTCCTGTTCGGCGCGGCGTGCCTGGGCTTTTTGCCGTGGCTGCCGGTCGTGCTCGATCAAAACCGGCTGCGCTGGGACAATCCGCTGTACTACCAGAACGCGCTGCCCAACAGTCTCGACACCTACCGGGCGGTCCGCGCGGCGCTGCTCGGCAGTCACTACGGCCTGATGGCGGGCCTGCTGCTGGCCGGGCTGGTGTACCTGGCATACCGTCGCGGGGTGGGCGAGCCGCGCGTGCGGGTGCGGCTGCGCCCGGCGTGGCCCACGCTCTACCTGGTCATCTGGATCGCGCTGGTCGTCGGCACGACGGTGCTGATCAACGAGCGGCGCCAGTTCCTCACCGTGCGCAACTTCATCCTGGTCACACCGCCGATCCTCGTGCTGGTCGCGCACGGGCTGACCAACCTGGACCGGGCAGCGCGCGGGCTGCTGGTGGGGGTGATCGTCGTCGTGGGCCTGACCACGGTCGACGCGCGGCGTCATTACCCGGACTGGCGGGCGCTGACGCGGATGGTGGCGGCTCACCACGCCGGGGAGCCGGTGCTGATGGATGTGTGGGTCGGGGATTTCCCGGTGCGGTATTACATCGACCGGCAGATGGGCGACGGCACACCGCGCGTCTCGCTGCGCGAATGGCGCGACGCTTACCGCGAGCAGTTCCTGCCGCGCCTGCTGGACTACCTGCAGGAGATCGACTCGTTCTGGCTGGTGTACTGGGGCGACCCGGCCCTGCCGGAATACGGCGGGGTGATCGCCGAGGCGGGCTTCGAGCGCACGGCGACCTTCAGCATCGACCATCTCGGCTCGCCGATCTACAGCTTCCGCTACGACAGGACCACCACGGCGGTGGTGGCCCGCTTCGGCGACGTGCTGACGCTGCGCCGCTTCGAGCTTCCGGCCTCTGCGCGGGCGGGCGAGACGCTCGACGTCGCGCTGTGGTGGACGGCTGACCAGCCGCCGGGGCTAGATTACAGCATCTCGGTGATGCTGCTCGACGCCGAGGGGAGCCGTGTCGCCCAGCAGGACGGCGCGCCCCTGGACGGCGCCTCGCCGACCAGCGCCTGGGAGCCGGGCGCGCTCAAGTACGACGCGCACCGGCTGACCCTGCCCGCCGGGCTGGCGCCGGGCGAGTACGCGCTGGGCATTCGCGTGTACTGGTACGGCGACGGGGTTCCGCTGCCGGTCACGACGCAGGGCGCGCCGTCCGGCGATGACGCCGTGCTGGGCGCGGTGACAGTGCTGCCGTGAGAAAAAAAGGACCGCTGAGCGGTCCTTGCATCTGAGTTGAAAGGGGTGGGGAAGAGATGCTCTAGGGTTAAGCGGGTTTTTTTGGGCCGGGAGCATATCCAACTCAAATGCACCTATTATTATAGGCCCCCTGCATTACGGAGTACATTACGATACGAATATTCCCCACGGAGGGCGCATCCCACTGTTCACCTGCGAATGAGCCCGCTGTGGAGCGAGATGACAGGCGCGGAAACGCGGGTTTTCGCGGCAGCCGCTTAGAGCAGCAGTAACATCTCGATCCGTTCGAGCAGCGCGCGCGGCGAAAACGGCTTGATCAGGTAATCGTCGGCGCCGGCGTCGAAACCGGCCTGCACGTCGAACTGCTGCCCGCGCGCCGACATCAGCACGACCGGCGGCGCGTCCGGCCCCAGGCCGGTTTTGATGTCGCGGCAGATATCGATTCCCTCGCGCCCAGGCAGCATGATGTCGAGCAGCACGAGGTCCGGGCGCTCCTCTTCGGTGAGGGACAGCACATCGAGACCGTTGCTCGTGCCGGTCACGGTGTAGCCCGCCGATTCGAGCTTGCGGCGGATCAGCAGCATGATGTCGGATTCATCTTCGGCGATCAGGATGTGGGCCATCTGCGCTCATTCTCCTCGCGAGAACAGCGATCGATGCGTGTTACCGTGTTCGATAGGCGTGGGCAGGCCGGTCAATCGATCCTGAACCGGTATCCCACCCCACGCTCCGTCTGGATATATGTCGGACGCCGGTAGTCCGGCTCGATCTTGCGCCGCAGACGGTGCATGTGCACGCGCAGCGTGTCGGCATAGACGTCCTGGTACGGCCATACGCGCATCAACAGGGTGTCCGTCGTCACGGTGTCCCCTGCGTGGCGCAGCAGGATATGCAGCAGATTCGCCTCGATAGGCGTGAGGATGACCGGCTGTTTGCCCCGCCACAGCCGCTGGTTTGCCAGGTCCACCGAGAGCCAGTTGTCGATTTTCGTCACCGGGGTTTGGGTGTACACCGAATCCGCGAACCGGCTGAGTACCCGCCGGACGCGCGCGACCAGCTCGCCGATGTTGAAGGGTTTGCGGACGTAATCTTCAGCGTACTGGACCAGCCCGGTGACGGCCATCTCGGGCTCGTCCTCGCCGGTGATGAACACGATGGGGATGTCGCCCATCGCCTTGAGTTCGGCGCTCAGGTCGAAGCCGTGCATTGCGGGGAGCTGCAGGTCGATCAGGGCCAGGTGCGGCAGGCCGCGCCTGCGGACGTAGCGCAGCGCCTGAACCGGATCGCAGAATGTCTCGATGTCGTAACCTTCAGATTCAAACGTATCATTCAATAAACGCAGCAGGCCCTTATCGTCGTCAACAGCAATCAACTGCCGCGATTCGTACCCAGGCATTATCAGGCTGTCCTTTCCCCGGGTGACAGCATCTTCAAAAAATCTCCGGCCCTTATTTGTCAGGCGCGCGCTCGCCGTGCTATGATTCGGGCGATTGCGACCTGCGAACATCGCAATTCATTTTAACACAGTCTTTGTGGAACCGATATGTTGAACCTCAGCATCGCCCGCGTGGCACGCCAGCGCCGCCGTCGCCGCCAGCAACAAGGCTTGACTGCCCCGCGCTTCTTGCGTTGGCTGGTCGCGGTGATGGTGGGCGTGCTGGTTCTGATCGCCGGGCTGGCCCTGTTGGGGGCGGGCGCGTTCGCGGCTGTCTACAACCATTACGCCGCCGAGCTGCCGCCCGCCGAGGACATCATCGCCGCCGAAGAGGACGCCTTCCTGACGACGGTGCTGTACGATCGCTCCGGCGAAACGGTGATCTATGAAGTGATGGACCCGCTGGGCGGCGACCGGCGCTGGGTCAGCACCAGCAACATTCCCCGCTATTTCCTCGACGCCACCGTCGCCATCGAAGATTCGAGCTTTTACGAGAATCCGGGCTTCGACTTGCGCGGTGTGGGCCGTGCGTTGTGGAACAACCTGACCGGCGGGTACGTCCAGGGCGGCAGCACGATCAGCCAGCAGCTCGTGCGCAACGTGCTGATGGACCCGGAAGAACGCCGGGAGATCACGGTCGACCGCAAGATCAAAGAGGTCATTCTGGCGACCGAGATCTCGCGGCTCTACAGCAAAGACCAGATCCTCGAATGGTACGTCAACACGAATTTCTACGGCGGGTGGGCCTACGGCATCGAGGCCGCCGCGCAGCAGTATTTCAGCAAGCCGGCCCGCGACCTGACGCTGGCCGAGGCGGCCATGCTGGCGGCGATCCCGCAGTACCCGCTGCAAAACCCGATCGACAACCCCGAAGCGGCCAAGCTGCGCCAGGGATTGGTGCTGGCGGCGATGGTCCAGCAAGGGATGATCGCGCAGGCGCAGGCCAACGAAGCCTTCGCCGAGCCGCTGGTGGTGCGCCCCTTCGCCGACCGGTTCGACATCATCGCGCCCCACTTCTCGACTTACGCCCGCGCCGAGGCTGAGGCCATTCTGACCGACCTGGGCCTGGACGGACCCCGGCTGGTGACGCGGGGCGGCCTGCGCATCTACACGACGCTCGATGTGGATTTGCAGCTTCAGGCGGAGTGTGTCGCGCGCAGCCACGTGATGCGCCTGGACGGCGCCGATCCGCAGGTCGCGCAGAACACGAGCGCCGGCACGCCGTGCGTCGCGGCCACGTACCTGCCCGCGCTGCCCGACGAGATGATCGGCGTCGATCGCGAGGTGACCAACGCTGCCGTGACGATGCTGCGCGCCTCGACCGGCGAGATCCTGGCGCTGGTGGGCAGCGTGGATTACTGGAACGAGGGCATCCAGGGCAATTACAACGCGGCGCTCGCCCAGCGCCAGCCGGCCTCGACGTTCAAGCCGATCATCTATACGGCGGCGTTCTTGCAGGGGCCGCTGCCGGGACACCCCAACGGCATCACCGCCGCGACGATGACCTATGACGTGCCGATCGAGTTCGACAACGGCGGCCAGCCGTACACCCCGGTGAACATCGACCGGCAGTATCACGGCCCGATGAGCGTGCGTGATGCGCTGGCGAACTCGTACAACGTGCCGCCCGTCCAGCTCGTCAACCTGATCGGCCTGGGGCCGGTCGTGCGGACGGCCCACCGCCTGGGGATCAACTCGCTGAACCGGGTCGATCAGTATGGGCTGGCGCTGGCGCTGGGCAGCGGCGAAGTGTCGCTGCTGGACCTGACCTACGCGTACAACGTGTTCAACACCGGCGGCTACATGGTCGGGATGCCGATCCACAAAGACCAGAGCACGCCCGGCTTCCGCACCCTGAACCCGGTGGCGATCCTGCGCATCGAGGACGCGGACGGGCGCGTGTTGTGGGAATACGGCACGGAGACGACGACCTTCCAGCGGCGGCTGATCCTGGAGCCGGCGCTCGCGTACATCATGACCGACATCCTGGCCGACCGCGAGGCGCGCAAGCCCGCCTTTGGCAGCGACAGCCCGATGGAGCTCTCGCGCCCGGCGGCGGCCAAAACCGGCACCACCAACGACAACCGCGATAGCTGGACGGTCGGCTACACCCCGCAGATCGTCACCGGCGTGTGGGTGGGCAACAACAACAATCACTCGATGGTCGACGTGACCGGCACGAACGGCGCCGCGCCGATCTGGCACGCACTGATGGAGTACGTCCACATCCGCGATTCGCTGCCGAAAGAGGAATGGCCGCGCCCGTCGACGGTGGTCGAGCGCGTGGTCTGCCGGACGTCCGGCCTGCTGCCGACACGATCCTGCCCGCAGGTGCGCGAGTTGTTCTACGTCGATCCCGCCGTGCCGATCGACACGCAGCCGGTCCGAACCGACACCTATTGGGAGACGGTTTCGGTCAACGTGTGCTCCGGGCGGCTGGCGACATTGTCGTCGCCCCCAAGCTGCGTCGAGGACCTGGTGTTCTTCGACTACCCGGCGGAGACGCGCGCCTGGGCGCGCGAGACGGGCCAGCGGATGCCGCCGACGGAAACCGACGTGTCCGACGCCACCTCGCCGTTTAGCCCGGTGACGATCATCTCGCCGCCGGACCTGGCGTGGGTGAGCGGCGTGGTCGAGGTGCGCGGCAACGCCACCGACGAGGCGTTCGCGTCGTACCGGCTCGATTACGGCGCCGGGACCCAGCCGGATGTATGGCGGCAGATCGGTGAAACGCAGACCGAGCCGGGCCGGGATATCGTGATGGGCGCGTGGGACACGACCGGGCTGAGCGACGGGGCGGTGTACACGCTGCGGGTGCAGATGGTGCGGACGGATAACAGCCTGGAAACGGCTTACGTGTCGGTGACGGTGGACAACCAGCCGCCGACCGTGGCGCTGGCCGCGCCGGAAGACGGCAGCACCTACCGCCGCCGCGAGGACGTATTCGTGCGGCTGCGGGCCGAGCCGGACGACAACGTGCAGATGGCTTACGTCGAGTTCTACATCGACGGCGAGATGCTAGCCGCCAGCGAGGAATGGCCGTATACTGAGCGTTGGAACATCACCGAGCCGGGCGAGTACGAGCTGTGGGCCGTAGCGTTCGATGCGGCAGGCAACAGCGCCGAGTCCGGGCATGTGGTCATTGAGGTCGAACCCTAGCACGTTAAGGGGTGGCGTCTATGCACAATTCATGAATTGCTCGCCGCCGAAAGATGAGGGTATAGACCCGTTCATTTTCGCGTAGTTGGCTTGATTGACAGGACGCTTGTTTCGTGATATAGACTGCATAGCACACGTGATTGAGGAGCCTGTGCAAGACTCATGAACGACGACTACATGCTCGGTAAGTCTGAAGGAACGCGAAGCCCAAAGAGCAAACTGCGGGCGCGGTGCCCGGCCTGCAACACCTGGGTCAACCTTCGGGATAACGTCGAAGTGTGGGACCTTGTCGAATGCCCGGAATGCAACACGCTGTTAGAGGTCGTCGAGCTCCGTCCGCCGACGCTGGACTATGCTCACGATGACGTGGATGACGACGAATGGGATGACGAGGACTGGGAAGACGAAGACTGACGGCCCCGGCCCCGCCCCATATCGAAAAACGTGACTCTCCCCCCCCACCGGAAAGCGGCGGGGGGTCTTGTTATGTTTGGCGGATTTTACCTGCCAATAACCTGGATTTAACCCGCGTGCAGTAGCCTGACTCATGGCGCTCGCGTTCCTCATCCCCGACTGCGCGCGCGCCCGAGGGGGCAATCAGCGATTGCCCCTGTTTTGTGCGTGCCGGACGTGTTAGAATTCGCCGTCACCTGTCCACACCACCAGTCATTGACCAACCATTGAACGGATTGAGAATACCATGCATATCCTAGTTTCCAACGATGACGGAGTCTATGCGCCGGGCATCGCGGCGCTGGCCGAGGCCATGCTGCCATTCGGCCAGGTGACGGTCGTGGCTCCCAAAGAGAACCGCAGCGCCATCGGGCACCGCAAGACCATGCACAAGCCGCTGCGCATCGACGAGGTGTCGTTCGCCGTGAAGGGCATCAAAGCCTATGCCACGTCCGACTCGCCGTCGGACTCGGTGGCGGTAGCCCTGCTCGGCCTGATCAAAGAGCCGATCGACCTGGTCGTGTCGGGCATCAACCGGGGCGCGAACATGGGCCAGGACCTGACGTACAGCGGCACCGTCTCGGCGGCGTTCGAGGCGGTCATCTGGCGCACGCCGGCCATCGCGTTCTCGCTGGTGAATTTCGCGACGGATGCCGACTACAGCGCGGCGGCGGCGGTCGCCCGGCAGGTCGTGGCGCTGAAGCTGTACGCCAAACTGCCGCCGCTGACCCTGCTGAACGTGAACGTCCCGCCGCTGCCGCTGGACCAGATCAAGGGCTTCAAGGTGGTGCGGCAGGGGCTGCGCGAGTACAACGACGAGCTGATCACGCGCATCGACCCGTACGGGCGCCCGTACTACTGGATCGGCGGGACGGCGCCCACCGGCGACATGACCGAAGAGGGCACCGATCTCTGGGCGACGCACAACGGCTATGTGTCGATCACGCCCATTCACCTGGACATGACCAGTTACGCGGTCATGGAGGACTTGCAGGCGCTCGGCCTGGAATCGATGCAGCCGGGCCGCCAGCCCGCAGAGGGCTGACCCGGCGGCGATTCCGGGTCTTGTTAGCGGCCTGGGCTTGTGATACAATGCTTCGCCGGATCGGGCGTTGCCAACTGGCGCGCCGGATCAAATTAACACACGCCAGGACTCCGCCGGTGTTGTCCGGCTTGGCCGGATGAAGGCGGGGGGTGAACGGCGTGAACGTTCAAACACATTCAGGAGGATATATCTCATGCCAGTTGTCTCCATGAAATCCCTGCTGGAGACGGGTGTTCACTTTGGACACCGCGCCCGCAAGTGGAATCCGAAGATGAAGCCGTACATCTTCACGGAACGCAACGGGATCCACATCATCGACCTACAGCAAACGCTCGTTTTTCTCGACGAAATCTACGAACTGGTGCGCGACACGGTGGCCGACGGCGGCACGATGCTGTTCGTGGGCACCAAGCGCCAGGCGCAGGAAACGATCGCCTCGGAAGCCACCCGCTGCAGCATGCCCTACGTCAACCAGCGTTGGCTGGGCGGCACGCTGACCAACTGGCGGACCTTCCGCGAGCGGCTCGAAACCATGAAGCGCCTGGAACGCCAGCGTGAAGAAGGCGTCTTCGAGCAGTTGACCAAGAAAGAGCGCCTGCTGCTCGACCGCAAGATGGAGCGCCTGGAACTGCGGTTCGGCGGTATGCGCAACATGTCGCGCCTGCCCGATCTGCTGTACGTCGTGGACGTGCGGCGCGAGGTCACCGCGGTGAAGGAAGCCAACATCCTGGACGTCCCGGTGATCGCCCTGGTGGACACAAACTGCGATCCCGATCCGATCGATCACATCATCCCGGCCAACGATGACGCCATCCGCGCGATCAAGCTGCTGACCGCCAAGATGGCCGACGCCGTGCTCGAAGGCATCGCCCTGCGCAAGACTCGCATGGACGACGAGGAAATCGAAGAAGGCGACGTGGACTTCGCCGAAGCGATGGCCGATCTCGATGACGAGGCGTACCTGGGCGAGTCGACGCTGGCGAAGCTGCGCAGCGGGGACCTCGACTTCGTGGGCGATAACGAGGATGAGGACGAGGATATTGAGTTAAAGGACGTCGACAAGGAAGCCGAGAGCGAGGAAGAATAACCGATGACGATTACGGCGCAAATGGTCAAAGAACTGCGCGAGATGACCGGTGCGGGTCCGCTGGACTGCAAAAAGGCGCTGGAACAGTTTGACGGTGATATGGCGAAGGCCGCCGATCACCTGCGGGAAAAGGGCCTGGCGAAAGCCGCCAAGAAGGCCGGTCGCGCCACCAACGAAGGCGTCGTGCACGCGTACGTGCACCACAACAACCGCCTGGGCGTGCTGCTGGAGCTCAACTGCGAGACCGACTTCGTCGCCAATACGGACCAGTTCCGCAGCCTGGCGAACGACATCGCGCTCCAGGTTGCCAACCTCAACCCGCAGTACGTCAAGCGCGAGGACGTGCCCGAGGCCGTGGTCGAGGCCCAGCGCGCGCTGGAGCGGCAGCACGCTCTGGCCGAGGGCAAGCCGGAGAACGTGGTCGACCGCATCGTCGACGGGCGCATGAGCAAGTTCTTCGAAGAGATGGTGCTCTTCGAGCAGCCGTTCATCAAGGATGACGGCGTCACCATCGGCGATCTGGTCACCCAGGCCATCGCCGAGCTGGGCGAGAATATCACCGTCAACCGGTTCATGCGCTTCGCAATGGGCGAAGAGGCCGGCGACGACGAGGCGTAAGCCAACACAATGCACACCGGGAAGGGGATTAGGGCAGTTTCCTAATCCCCTTTTTGATGCCACCGACCGACCAGCCTAGAGAACGAGGATCGTATGTCATCTGAAACCCCATCCCCAACCCCCCGCTACCGTCGTATCGTCCTGAAGCTGAGTGGTGAAGCGCTGGCCGGGCCGCAGGGCTTCGGCATCGATCCGGACCAGGCCGCGATCATCGCCCAGAAGATCAAGTCCGTTCACGATCTGGGCGTCCAGGTGGCGCTGGTGTGCGGCGCGGGCAACCTGTGGCGCGGCAATACCGGCGTCGAGCGCGGCATGGAGCAGTCCACCGCCGATCACATGGGCATGATCGCCACGGTGATGAACGGGCTGGCGCTGCAAGATGCCCTGGAGCGCATCGACGTGCCGACGCGTGTCCAGACGGCGATCATGATGAACCAAGTGGCCGAGCCGTACATCCGGCTGCGGGCCATCCGCCACATGGAAAAAGGGCGCGTCGTGGTCATTGCCGGCGGGACGGGCAACCCGTACTTCACGACCGACACCGCCGCCGTGCTGCGCGGCATGGAAGTCAACGCGGACGTGATCATCAAGGGCACGCAGGTCGACGGTGTCTACACCGAGGACCCCAAGAAGAACCCGGACGCCCGCCGCTTCGACCGCCTGACCTATTCGCAGGCGCTCGAATATCGCGTGCGCGTCATGGACCTGACGGCCATCACGCTGTGCATGGACAATAAGCAGCCGCTGATCGTGCTCAACATCTGGGACGATCACAGCCTGGTCGACGCGGTGATGGGCAAGCCGGTCGGCACGCTCGTCGACGGCGAGTGATCGCCTGCCGGCGCGAAGGTGAACAACCGAAAACCTCCTGGGTCGCTGGCCGGGAGGTTTTTTGCGCCACGGGGATTCGGCTGTGAGGCGGCGAGGGATCGGGCTTACGGGGCCGGCTCGCCCTGGCTGACGTCCAGCGCGGCGGTCATGAGCGGAGTCTGGACCTGTGCCCCGGTCCCATCCTCGACCACGACATAGCCCTGGTCGCGCTCGACGAAGCCGTAAAACGACTGGAGCTCACCGTCCAGGCGGGCGGCCAGCGCCTCTTTGAGCCGGGGGCCGCGGGCCTGAGTCGTCACGATGACGAACTGCTCGGTGCCGGTGGGGTGGCCCACGAAATCATCCGGGTCGCCGTACTCGTTGACGATCTGGGTAATCAGGTTGCCGGCGAAGCGCAGCGCCTCGTTGGCCGTCACGAAGCCGTACAGGTCGCGGAAGGTGTCGAACTCGGTGATCGTCACGTCGATGCGGTACCAGCCACGCGCGCCCGCCAGGGCGCCCAGCCGCTCGTCGATCAACCGCCCGGTGGGCAGGCCGGTGCGCGGCTCGGCCAGTCCTTCGCGTTCCGCCCGGCGCAGCGCGTTCCGCACGCGCAGCGCGAAAATGTCCAGGTCCAGCGGTTTGCGGATGACGTCGTACGCGCCGCCGGCCAGCAGCGTGTTGCGCAGCGCGTCGTCGTCGCTGGCGGCCAGGATCATGACCGGGATGTGGCCGGTACGGGGCTTGTCGTTCAGCGCCCGCAGCGTATCGGGGGCGGTCCCGTCGGGCATCTCGGCGGAAAGCAGGATCAGGTGGGGGCGGATAGCGCTGGCGAGCTCCAGCCCGGCGGCGCAGGTGGCCGCCGCATGCAGCTCGATCCCCTCCGGGGCGAAATGCCGGCGGAGCATCTCCACCAGGTCGCCATCGGACTCGATCACCAGGAGCCGCTTGTCGGCGCTCATGGTCAGCCCTCCCCGGCATCGTCCAGCACGGCGTCGACGCGGAACTGCCCCTCAGCCGAGTCGGCGGCGTTCGCCAGCGCCGCGTCGCGCGGCAGCGAGGGCTGGGCGCGGTCCGGGCGAAACACGTTGCGCAGCGGCAGCACCGACGCCGTGGGCGGGATGGCGCCGGTATCCAACTGCTCGAGCTGGCCCACGGCGTCGAGGATGTCCGACAACTGCCCGGCGTACAGCGCGATCTCGTCGTCGGTCAGGTCCAGCTTCGCCAGCTCGGCGATGTGCTCTACGGTTGCACGGTCGATTTTCACGATCACTCGCTCCGGTTCGTAGATCGATGGTCTGGGCGCATTATAACGCAGCCCTTCGCCCGAGCGAAAGTCGGCGGAGGCTGGCAGAAAGCGCGGTTCGTCCGTACAATGGCGGAGGATCGGAGTTCTCGAACGGAAAGGCTGCGCGTGAGCGACCCCCAACGCCCCTACACGACCCTCTCCCGCCGCTACCTGTGGCAGAGCCGCTGGTACAACGTGCGCCAGGACCACCTGCGCAGCCGGTCGGGCGGCGAGCTGACCTACACCGTGATCGAAAAACCACCCGCCGTGTGGGTGGTGCCGGTGACGGCGGGCGGCGAGCTCGTGCTGATCGACCAGTACCGGTATACGGTCGATGCGTGGTGCCTGGAAGTGCCGGCGGGCAACATCGAGCCGGGGCTGGACGCGCCCGGCATGGCGGCGCGCGAGCTGCGCGAGGAGATCGGCGGCACGGCGCAGCAGTTGATCGCGGTGGCGGAGTTCTACAGCATGAACGGAATCGGCGACGAGGTGGCCCAGGTCTTTCTGGCGCTGGGCGTGACGCTGGGCGAGCCGCAGCACGAGCCAACCGAGCATATCCGGCTGCGGCTGGTGCCGGTCGAGGAAGGGCTGGCGATGGCGCGGGGCGGTGCGATCCAGGATGGCATCAGCGCGCTGGCGATCCTGCTCTGCGAGTCGGTCTTGCGCCAGCATTTGCAGGAGCGCGCCCCATGAGCCGGTACGCCGGGTTGGGGGTGGTGATCGCGCTCGTCCTGCTGCTGGCGGCGTGCGGCGGCGACGATCCCGCGCCGAACGGCGATCCGCCGATCCTGACCGGGCCGGAGGCGATGCCCAAGCAGCTCGCGACGATCGTGCTCACCGACACGCCGACCCCGGTGCTGGCCGGTGGCGAGGTGGTGGACCTCTCGCAGCCGACGGCGACACCGGAGCCGCCGCGCCCCACCGCCACGCTGACCCCCTACGTGGGGATTTTCCTGGGCGCGGCCAGCGGCGAGGAGAGCGAGCCGCCGCCCACGGTGGCCCCGTTCGTGGTCAACCCGGGCGCGGGTGGCGCGCCGGTCGCCAGCGGGCCGATCGGCAGTGCGGCGGGATCGTGCAGTATGGCGGTCGCGGCGCCCTTCACGAGCGCGTATGCCGGCAACGTGCAGCAGCGCTTGGGCTGTCCGGTCGGCGGCGGGGGGCAGGTCCAGCTCGTGATGCAGCCGTTCGAGCGCGGCGTGATGTTTTGGCGCGACACGCGGCAGATTTACGCCCTGGCGCACAACGGGCAGTTCTGGCATATCCCCGATGGCTGGCAGGAAGGGATGCCCGCCGACGATCCGGCGCTGGCCCCGCCGGGCGGGCTGGTCCAGCCGGTGCGCGGATTTGGCCTGGCGTGGCGATCCAACGGCGCGGTGCGCGACGCGTTGGGATGGGGCACGCAGCCCGAAACACCGGCCAGCGGCACGTGGCAGGACTTCGAGCGCGGCGCGATGTTCACCGCCCCGGATGGACACGTCTACGCTGTATACACTGCCGAGGGCCAGCACTCCGGCCCGCTCAGCCCGTGACGGCGCGACGCGGCGAGGCTACAGCCGCCGGTTGTCCAGCGCGGGAAGCTGGCGCCGCACCTGGGCGACTTTACCCATGTCGATCTCGACGGTGAAATGGCCGGGGACCTCACCCGCCTCGAGCACGATCTCGCCCCAGGGATCGATTACGCACGAATGGCCGAAGAAGGTGGTCCCGTCGTCGTCGCGTGACGCGCGGTTGGCAGCCACCATGTAGCACTGGTTTTCGATGGCCCGCGCGCGCAGCAAGGTCCGGTAGTGTTCCAGGCGTGGGTGCGGCCACGCCATCGGCATGATCACGACTTGCGCGCCGTCGGACGCGTAGCGGCGGAACAACTCTGGGAAGCGCAGGTCGTAGCAGATCGCGATCCCGGTCCGGCCCCAGGGCAGGTCGATCACGAGCGGCGCCTCGCCCGGCTGGAGCCACTTGTGCTCGTCCATCAGCGTGAAAAGGTGCATCTTGCGGTAGGCGCCCATGATCCCGTTGCGCGGCGTGATCACGGCGCAGGTGTTGTAGACGCCCACCCCGCGCTTTTCGTACATCGAGCCGAGAATGTGAATGTTGTGCTGGCGCGCCAGCGCGACCACCTGCGCGAACAGCCCGCCGCTGAGCGAGCTGGCGAAGTCGTTGCCCTTGTCGAGCGCGCTGCCCGCGTCCCACAGCTCCGGAAACACGACCAGGTCCGCGCCGCGCCGGGCGGCTTCGGCGGTGTGTTCTTGCATCACGGTCCAGTTGGTGCGCGGCGCGCCCGTGCGAACGTCCATCTGGACCAGCGAAACGGTTAGGGTCGTCATCCCATTGTCCTTTCACCACGAAAACGTATTTTACACCTGGGTATGGGTTTTCCAGTAGTCGATCACCGCGTCGATGGTTTGCTCCAGCGTCAACTGCGAGGTGTCGAGCTGGGGCAGGTTCAGCGTCGTGACGCGCCACTCGCGCTTGAGCCGGCTGAGGATCACGCCCCGGTTGGCCGGGCTCTGGAACCACGCCCCGCGCGCCACGTGCTGCCGCCGCAAAATTTCGTTGACCGCGCACGTCAGGCACAGGATCGCGCCCGATTCGGCCAGGCGCGCCCGGTTCGTCTCGTCGAGCAGCGCCGTCCCACTGATGACCAGCACGGAACTGCGGTTCAGCGTCAGGTCGCGGATGACGGTCGTCTCCAGCGCCTTGATGCGCGCCTCGCCGAACAGCTCGCGGATCGAATCGACCGACTGCCCTTCCCGCGCGAGGATCTCGTTTTCCAGGTCGAAGAATTTGGCGCCCAGCCGGTCCGCCACCGCCCGCCCCACGGACGTCTTGCCGGAGCCCATCGGGCCGGTCAGGACGAGATTCTGGTAGGGAGTCGACTCGAGCAGGGTCATGGCGTGTGCCCGTTGCGCCAGCCGGGGTACCAGCTATCGAGCAGGGGCAGGAGCTCGTGCAGCGTCGCGATCGCGCCGTCGGGCGTGATCGCGGGCGCCGGTTTGTCGCCGTTGCCGTTGGACGTGGGGATGCGCCACACAGCCTTCATGCCGGCGTTTTGCGCGCCGCGAATGTCGGCCTCCAGGTTGTCGCCGACGAAGACGGTTTCGTCCGGCCCGACGCCGAGCACGTCCAGCGCCCGCTCGAAGATGCCCCGGTGCGGCTTGAGATAGCCCACGTCCACCGCGGCCACGCGGCAGCGCGGGAACAGGTCCAGCAGGCCCACCGCGTGCAGCTCGCGGTCGCGGTAACGCATGGCGAGCGAGGCGTTGGTCACGATGCCCAGCTCGACGCCGTGCGCGTGCAGCTCCGGCAGGACTTCCAGCGCATCGGGGAAGGCCGCCTCGCCGGGCGCGGGCTGCCAGTCGTAGGCGTGCATCACGGCGTCCATGTCCACCCCATCCGCGGGCGCGCCAAACGCCTCGATCAGGTCGGCCAGGATGGCCGCGACGCTCGGCGGGCGCAGCGTCTGGTTGCCTTCGGTCCACGCCTGGCCGAGCCGCCGCGCGAACTCGGCGAAAAACGTGTCGCCATCGCCGCCGGTCAGCGGGTGAAGGTGGGTGTGCACGTAGTCGTACACGCGGCGCAGCCGGCGGCCCTGGTACGTTTCCCACGGTTCGGCGTTGTCCCAGGTGATCAGGGTCTGGTCGAGATCGAACAATACGGCTTTCAACATCAGTGCGGCTTCCTCAGCATGGATCGGTATACGTCGATGGTCTGGGCGGCGACCTGGGCCTGGGTGTAGCGGGCCAGCACGCGCGCCCGGCCCCGCTCGGCCAGATCGCGCCGCCGGTCGGGATCGCCCATCAGGCCGCGCAGCGCACCGGCCAGCGCCGCGCGATCGCCTTCGCGGACGATCACACCCGCGTTGCCGATCACGTCGGGAATGGCCCCGCTGGACGATCCGATGACGGGCACCCCACACGCCATCGCCTCGACGATCACCCGCCCGAACTGCTCTTTCCAGTTGGGGCGCGTGCGCGACGGCACCACGAGCACATCCAAACCCTGATAATACCCAGGCATCCGCGTGGATGGCAACGTGGCAAACGTCACCTGTCCGGCCATGCCCAGCCGCCGGGCCTGGGCCTCCAGCGCGGCTTTGTGCGGCCCGTCGCCGATGATGTCCAGCCGCCACATGCCGTCCATCTCGGCCAGCGCGCCGAGCAGATCGGCGCCGCCCTTCTCCTCGACCAGCCGCCCCACGAACCCGACCTGGAACGTCCCGCCCTGGCGCGGGCGCTCCGCCGGGCGAAAGATGTCCGGGTCCACGCCGAACTGCGGGATCACGGCCAGCGGGCCGCGGTAGTCCTTCTCGCGCCAGACGTCCGCCGCGCTGGTGGTGCCCATGATGGCGTAATCGACATGGCGCAGCACCCACCGCTCGGCCAGCCGGATGGGGGGCGGGTAGCGGCGCGGGATGTTCTGCCACGAAAAAAACAACGTCTTGGCGCCGTGCCGCCGGGCGTGCCACAGCGCGTGCCAGGTGGCGAGGTTGTACGGCTCCTCGTCGATGTGCACGATGTCCGGCTGGAAGGCGCGCACCTGCTGCCCGAACCGGGGATAGTAGTGCAGGTGAAAATGGCCGTTGAAGCGGATCGGCGTGACGCGCAGATCGTAGCCCTCGACGTGGGCGCGCTCCAGGCGCAGGTCGCCCCGGTCGTCGCGCCAGCTCGGCGGGACCAGCACGCGCAGATCGACGTCCGGCAGGCGGGCCATTTCTTCGAGCTTGCGCTGGTAGGCCCCCACCACGCAGGCTTTCGACAGCATCAGGATGCGCATACGGTTGTCCGGTCGGTGAACGGTGATCGGGCCCCTGGCCCGCTGAAGCGGGCGAATCAACCCGCAAACCCGCGCCATATGATACCGGCTGGTGGGTGAAGCGCCACCTTCCGGCCCGGTCAGTCCAGGTCCAGGTTGTACACGTCGCGCCGGTTCCAGCCCGCCTGTTCCGCGACGGCGCGGGCGGCTGCCGTCCGCGAGTCGCCGGAATCCAGCCGGGCTTGCAGCGCCGCGCGGACCCGGTCGGCGTCCCACGGCTCGTCGCGCGGCGTATCGGTCGCGCCGCCGATCACCAGCGTGATCTCGCCCCGGGGCGAGTTCTCCGCGAAGTGGGCCAGCACCGCGCTGGCCGGGCCGCGCCGCACTTCCTCGTACAGCTTGGACAGCTCGCGCCCGACGGCGACCGGACGGTCGCCCAGCACGTCCAGCACGGCCTGGAGCGTGGCCGCCAGCCGGTTCGGGCTTTCGTAGGCGACCAGGGTGCCGGGCTCGCTCGCCAGGGCCGCCAGCGCGGCGTGCAGCGCCTTCTTGCGGCGCGGCAGGAATCCGACGAACAGGAAGCGATCGGTGGGCAGGCCGGACGCGACCAGGGCCGTCACCACGGCGGACGGGCCGGGCAACACCACGACCGGGACGTCTCGCGCCAGCGCCTCGCGGATCAGCTCGTAGCCCGGATCGGAGATGCCGGGCATCCCCGCGTCGGAGACGAGCGCCACGTCTCCGCTCGCCAGCGCGTCGAGCAGGCTGTCGAGCTTCGCCAGTTTGTTGTGCTCGTGGTAGCTGGTCATCGGCGTGGTGATCGCGTAATGGTCGAGCAGCACGCGCGTCGTGCGCGTGTCTTCGGCGGCGATCAGGCTGGCCTCGCCCAGGATCCGCAGCGCGCGCAGCGTGATATCCTCCAGGTTGCCGATGGGCGTGGGCACGATGTACAGCGTGGACATGGGCGGGCGTTCCTTCCGTGTGACGCGCCGGTGATGGCCTGAAGTGTACCGCAGGTGCGGCCCGCCGTGGTATTCCCGCCCGGCGATCCGCACATAATCTTCACATACCGCCTTCATAATTCCTACATAATGTTCCGGCATGATCAGGAGCATTCCGCTGAAGCAGTGTGACGTGTGGAGAGAAAATGATGATACAGAAGCTCGTGATTGGACTGCTCGCTTTGACATTGATCGGCGCGGCTGGGGTTGGGATGTACGACGCGACCCGCCAATCGCCGGATGAAGAAACGCCGGACGTGCTCGCCAACCCCGTTTCGGCACAGGACGCCGCCGCCGTTGGCGACGCGCAGCCCGCCGCCGCGGATGCGCTGGCGCAGACCGTGACCGCCACGCCCACCGCGCCCGCGGTTCCCCAGTCCGGGGACGGCACCGGGCCGGTAGAGCTCCAGCAGCAGCAAAACCAGTCCCTGTCGATGGTGGGCGAGTCGTGGTCGGCCAGCGGCACCATCGCGCTCTTGGACGCGGTTGGCTTCACGCTGGCGCTCGACGACGGCAGCGAGATTTACGTTGAGCTGGGGCCGTCGAGCTACTGGGGCGCGCAGGGTGTGACGCTGGCCGCCGGGGATCGCGTGACCGTCGAGGGATTCTATAACGGCGAGCAGGCGCACGCCGGGTCCGTGACCAAAGCCGATGGCTCGCAGCTTGCCGTGCGCACGGCGGAAGGCCAGCCGCTGTGGTCGGGCGGCGCGGCGGGCGGCGGCGCGACTGCCGGAGCCGGGCAGGCGGTCGAGGTGCCCGCGGAAGACTGGGTCACGATCGATGGCACGGTGACCAGCCTGGTGAATTCCACGCTGAACGTGCAGACCGGCACCGGGGAAACGCTCGCCATCCAGTTGGGCGAGCCGGGGTTCTGGCAGGCGCAGGGCGTGACGTTCGCGCCGGGCGACGCCGTGGCCGTGTTGGGCTTCTGGCAGGGGACGCAGTTCCAGGTGGGCGAGGTGACCAAGACCGCCACCGGCGAGCGCCTGATGCTGCGCGACCCGAACGGGCGCCCGCTGTGGGCCGGGCCGGGACGCAACGGGAATACCAACGGTGCTGCTGCCGGTGGGCAGGGTGCTCAGGGCCAGGGCAATCAGGCCGCAGGCGGTGCGCAGGGCGGCCAGGGGCAAGGCGGCCAGGGCCAATGGCAGGGAGTGCTGGTCCCCGCGGCGCAGTGGGAAACGCTGCGCGGCTCGGTGACGATGGTCGAGCCGCTGGCGCTCACGCTTCAGACGCAGGCGGGTGAGACGGTGCGCGTCATGTTGGGCCAGGTCGATTTCTGGAGCGAGCAGGGGATCTGGTTCTCGGTGCGCGACGCACTGGCGGTCCAGGGCTACTGGCTGAACGGGCAGTTCGAGGCCGGGGTGGTGACGTTCGATGCCAGCGGCCAGCAGGTGACCATCCGCGATCAGAACGGGCGGCTGCTGTGGATGAACACCCAGGGTGCGCAGGGGCAAGGTAACCAGGGCCAGGGCAACCAGGCCGCGGGCGCTGCGCAGGGCGGTGGTCAGGGCAACCAGGCCGCAGGCACTGCGACCGACGCGCAGGGCACCCAGGGCCGGCAGTTCCGCGGCGGGCGGCAGTAACGCCCGCCTTCGTTCTCCCATTCGCACCTCATCCAGCCAGGAGAATACCACATGACCGTTCAAGATCCGCGCCCGGAGAGCCTGCCCCAGCGCGTTTGGGAGTCCGTCCAGCGCGACGAACTCCCGCCCCACGACGACCGGGGCCGGATGCGCGTCGTGATGAACAACCTGATCCTGCACATCCACCCCAGCAAGGTCGCCAAGCCGACGCTCAAATTCACCTACACCTGGGGCCTGGGCGGGCTGGCGATCCTCTTGATGATGATCCTCGCCGTGACGGGCATCATGTTGATGTTCGTCTACACGCCCACGCCGGAGCGCGCCTACAACGACATGCTGCGGCTGCGCACCGAGATTCAGTTCGGCCAGATGATCCGCAACCTGCACCACTGGAGCGGTAACCTGATGGTTGTGGTGGCGTTTTTGCACATGCTGCGCGTGTTCTTCACGGGCGGCTACCGCCCCCCGCGCGAATTCAACTGGGTGCTGGGGATCGCGCTGCTGCTGTTGGTGGTGGCGGCCAATTTCACCGGCTACCTGCTGCCCTGGGACCAGCTCGCCTATTGGGCGGTGACGGTCGGCACCAGCCTGCTCGATTACGTGCCGGTGATCGGGCCGGCGATCAGCCGCCTGATCCTCGGCGGGCCGGAGGTCGGCGCGGCGACCCTGACGAACTTCTACGGGCTGCACGTGGCGATCATCCCGCTGATGCTGATGGGTATCATCTCGTTCCACATCTGGCGCGTGCGCAAGGACACGCTCTCCATCCCGCGCCGCCTGGACGAGCCGCCGCCGGACCGCGTCGAGAAGGTGACCACGCTGCCGCACCTGGTCGCGATCGAGTTCGTGTTCGCCCTGGTGATGATCGCGCTGATCCTGCTGTGGGCGTCGTGGATGGACGCGCCGCTGGAAGAGGCCGCCAACCCGGATCACAGCCCGAACCCGGCCAAAGCCGCGTGGTATTTCATGGGTCTTCAGGAGCTGCTGCTGCACTTTCATCCCGTGTTCGGCGCGATCGTGGTACCGGGGCTGGCGCTGGGAGCGCTGGCGGCGCTGCCGTACCTGCGCTTCGACAGCGACGCGGAAGGAATCTGGTTCCGGTCGCGGCGCGGGCGCGTCACGGCGGCGGTCGGCGCGCTGACCGGGCTGGTGGCGACGCCGGCCCTCGTGCTGCTGGACGAATACCTGCTCGATCTGCCCGCGCTGCTGCCCAGCCTGCCGACGATCATCAGCAACGGCTGGGTGCCGCTGGCGATCCTGCTGCTGATGCTGGTGTTGTATTACGTTTTCGTGCGCCGCGCGTTTGGGGCGTCGGCGTGCGAGGCCCGGCAGAGCGTGTTCACCCTGCTTGTCGTGTCGTTCGTTGTGCTGACCGTGATCGGCGTGGCCTTCCGCGGCGAGGGCATGGCGCTGATGTGGCCCTGGGAGGTGATGTGATGGTGGCGGAAACGTCTCGCGGGGCGGAGGTCACCCGCCGCGACTTTCTCAAGTGGGCGTGGGGCGCGGCGGGGGCGGTGGCCCTGGCCGAAGGGGGACTGGTGGCTTACCGCTTCTTCGCGCCGAAAGTCACCGAGGGCGAGTTCGGCGGCGTGTTCGACGCGGGGCTGGCCGACGATTATCCGCCGGGCAGCGTGACGCCGTTCCCCAACGGGCGGTTCTACCTGGTCCGGCAGGCGGACGGCGGCTTCCTGGCGCTGTATCGCAAGTGCACGCACCTGGGTTGTGCCGTGCCGTGGGACCAGGCGGCGGGACAGTTCATCTGCCCGTGCCACGCGTCGGCCTTCGAGATCGACGGCGACGTGATCAACCCGCCTGCGCCGCGCCCGCTCGACCGCTTCCCGATCACTATCGAGGCTGGCGCGATCAGGGTCGATACCGGCACGACCATCCAGCGCGACCACACCCGGCCCGATGACGCCGTTTACGCCTAGGAGGGACGCCCGATGACACGCGAATTGACCTGGATAGGACTGCTGGCGACCGGCCTGATTCTGGTCGTGTTGGGCGTGGCGATGCTGCGCGAACCGGACCGGCAGGCGGACGCGATCCGCGATCTGCGCGTCGAGGCGGTGACGGCGGGCATGGACCTGTACGCCGAAAACTGCGCGCTGTGCCACGGCGCGGCGGGCGAAGGGCTGGGCGCCACGCCCCTGCTCAACTCCGAGGGCGTGCAGAGCATGGCCTACGAGGACCTGTTCAAGGTCATCGAGCGCGGGCGCTACAACACCGTGATGGCGGCGTACGGCGCGAACGAGGGCGGCATCTTCACCAACGCGCAGATCGACACGCTGATCGCGGTGATCCAGTACGGGAACTGGTCGGCAGTCGCCGCGCGCGTCGACGAACTGGGCCTGACGCCGCCGGAGCCGGTGCTCGTCGAGCTGACCGACGAAACGCTGGCCTCCGTGCGGGCGCTGCCGGATGGCGACGCCCTGGCGGGGGGATTGACTCTCTTCGCGGCGGAGTGCGCGGCCTGCCACGGCGCGAACGCCGAAGGCACCGCGCTGGCTCCCGCGCTGGACAGCGACGAGCTGCGCGCCCGCCTGACCGATGCCGACGTCAGCCGCATCATCGAGCAGGGCGTGCCGGGCACGCTGATGGCCGGGTGGAGCCGCGCGCTCTCCAATGAGGACATCGCCAACCTGACGCTGCTGGTGCGCCGCTGGCCGGAGCTGGCCGCCGCCGGGATCGAGATACCGGTCATCGAGGCGGAGCCGGTGGACATGAGTCCCGAGGCGATCGCGCAGGGCGAATGGCTGTACGGCCTGCTGTGCGCCCAGTGCCACGGCTCGACCGGCTTCGGCACGGCCATGGCCCCCGCGCTGAACAACCAGACGTTCTTGAACGAGACGCCGGACGCGGCCATCCAGCAGATCGTCTCGCTGGGCGTGCCGGGGACGAACATGCCGGCCTGGGGCGGGCGCCTGTCCGACGCGGACATCGCCGCGCTAACGGCGTACCTGCGCAGCCTGGAGCCGACTGCACCGGCCATCGTCCAGCCGAGCGCGCCGCAGGCGGGCGCGGGCGGCGGCCCGCCGTGGCGGCAGAACTGAGCGCGTGGAGCGCCGCCGGGTGGGATCGCCTGCCCGGCGCGGGCGGCAGTGGCGAAAAACGGGTTCTCGGTGTTTATTTGACGGTGACGAACGTGACGTGATGGGGGCAGTATGAGCCGCAAAATCCTGATCGCCGACGACGAACAACACATCCTCGACACGGTGCGCGCCTACCTGGAGAACGCCGGACTTCACGTGGTCGTTGCGCGGGATGGGCGCGAAGCGCTGTTCACCTATCGCCACGAGCAGCCCGACCTGGTGATCCTCGACGTGATGATGCCGGAGATGGATGGCTGGGACGCCGCCCGGCTGATCCGCAAGGAGAGCGACGTGCCGATCATCTTCCTGACGGCGCGCGTGGACGATTTCGACAAGATCACCGGGCTGGAGATCGGCGCGGACGAGTACATCACCAAGCCGTTCAGCCCGCGCGTGCTGGTCGCGCACGTGCGGGCCGTGCTGCGGCGGGCGTATGGCGACCTGTCATCGGAGCCGACGGTGTGGCGCGTGGGCGACCTGGAACTGAACGCCGAGACGCGGCTGGTGACGAAAGGCGGCCAGCGCGTCGACCTGACGCCGAGCGAGTTCGACTTGCTGGCCGTGTTGATCGCGCGGCCCGACCGGGTGTTCACGCGCATGGAGCTGCTCGAACGGGTGCAGGGCGAAGCGTTCGCCGGGTACGAGCGCACCATCGACGTGCACGTGAAGAACCTGCGCGCCAAGATCGAGGACGATCCCCGCCAGCCGCAGTTCATCGAGACGGTGTACGGCGTGGGCTACCGGATGCGGTCGCACCATGAATAGACTATGGATGCGGCTGTCGCTGGCGTTTTTGCTGGTGGCCTGGATCGCCGTCGGCGCGGTGGCGCTGGTCGTGCGCAGCACCATCGAGAGCAGCTTTCGCCACTACGTCAACCAGCGCGACAGCGCTTCATTCGAGGCGACGGTCGTCGAGCGGCTCGAAGCCCACTACGCCGAGACGGGTTCCTGGGAGGGCGCCGAAGCGCTGCTCCCCGGCCCGCGCCAGGGACAGGGTGAGGGGCAGGGACAGGGGCGCGGTGCTGGGGGCGGCGTCGGGAGCGGCGGGCGGCAGGTGATGATCGCCGACATGGCGGGTGTCATCCGGGCCGCGACCGATCCGGCGCTGGTCGGCACGGTGGTGGACGCCGGGGCGCGCGCGAATGCCGTCGCGCTGAACGTGGACGGGCAGCAGGTGGGGTGGCTGGCCCAGCAGACGCCCGGCGGGCAGGCGCTCGGCGAGGCGGAGCAGCGTTTTCTGGACGACACTACCGAGCGGCTGGCGATCACGGCAGTCATGGCGACGCTGGTCGCGGTGCTAGCGGGGGCGCTGCTGGCGTGGCAGCTCACGCGGCCCCTGCGCGCGCTGACGGCGGCGGCGCACGACCTGGCGGCGGGCGCATTTGGCCGCCAGGTGAACGCCAGCGGCACGGCGGAGACGACTGACCTGGCCCGCGCCTTCAACGCCATGTCGCGCGATCTGGCCGAGGGCGAGGCGCTGCGCCAGCGCATGGCGACCGACATCGCGCACGAGCTGCGCACGCCGGTCAGCGTGCTGCGCGGCCACCTGGAAGCCATGCTCGACGGCGTGTTTCCCCTGGACGGCGAGCATCTGGCGGTCGCCTACGACCGGACGATCCACCTCAGCCGGCTGGTGGACGACCTGCGCCTGCTGACGCGGGCCGAGGCCGGGAAGCTGTCATTGGAGCGCGTCGCCGTGCCCGCGGACGAGCTGGCCCGCCGCGCCGTGCAGAGCTTCGAGCCGCTGGCGCTGGACGCGAACATCACGCTGGAGCACGACTTCGAGCCGGGGCTGCCGGCGGTCCGCGCCGATGTGGACCGGATGCAGCAAGTCCTGGGGAATCTGCTGACCAACGCGCTCCGCCACACGCCGCCGGAGGGCCGGATCACGGTGCGGGCGGCGCGGCAGGGCGACCGAGTGCGCTTCGTAGTGAGCAACACGGGGCAGGAACTCGCGCCGGAGCAGGCGGCCCAGGTGTTCAGGCCGTTCTGGCGGGCCCAAGACGCCCGCGCCCGCGACACGGGCGGCAGCGGCCTGGGGCTGGCGATCGCGCAGCAGTTGGTTGCGCTGCATGGCGGGCGCATCTGGGTCGAGAGCGCGCCGGGGCTGACGACGTTCCTGTTCGAGCTGCCGGTCTAGCGGGCGCTCACTCCTGCTTGACGAAGCCCACCAGCAGCGCCAGCGCCAGCAGGTTGCCGGCAGCCGCGACGATCCCGTTGGCGAGCAGCCCGGACGCGAACAGCGGTGGGCCGATCAGCGCGCCGACCATGCGCCCCAGCGCGAAGAAGGCCACGTTGCCGGCCATGAGCGTCGCCCGCGCGCCGGGCAGCAGCTCGGTCATGATCGGGATCAGGCTGACGATGGCGAACTCGAAGGTGATGTAGAACACGAACAGGCCAACCAGCGCGCCCTCCACGCGGAAGGCCAGCGCGGGCAGCAGCAGGCACGCCCCCGCGTTGAGCGCGAGCCCGGCGGCCACGGCGCGGCGCTTGCCCACGCGATCCACCACCCCGGCGACCAGGCTCTCGCCGCCCAGCTCCGCCAGCCCGATCACGGCGGACGCCGCGCCCAATGCGGCCACTTGCAGCCCGAAGGCGTCCTCCATCCACGCGCCGTAGACGATTCCGATCGTCTCGTTGCTCAGGTTGATCAACATGCTGACGAACAGCCCGGCCAGCGCGGTCGGGTGCGCCAGCACGATCCGCGCGCCCTCGGCCAGCGACGGGCGCCGGACGGCGAGCGGCTCGTCGGCGGGCAGCACGCGCCACACCAGGATCGACGCGCCGAGCCCGGCCAGCGTTAGAAGCGGGAACGGCGCTCGCCACGTGTCCGCCCGCGCGATCAGCCAGCCGAGCAGCGGGATGCCCAGCAGAAACGCGCCGGACCAGCTCAGCTCGGTGATGGCGATCGCCAGCCCGCGCCGTGTGTACGTCACCCGGTCGCCGATGTACGCCTGCATCGACGGGTCGTACACGAGTTTGGCGACACTGCCGAGCAGCAGTGCGACGAACAGCGCCGGGTAGGTCGGCCACAGGCTGACCAGCGCCATGCTGGCGGCGAACAGCAGCAGCGCGGCGAGCATGGCGTTCTTGCGCCCGCGCGCGTCGGCAAACGCGCCGAAAACGGGGCTGATCACGCCCAGGCCGGAGCGTGCCGTCACCGCCAGCGCGATGGCTTCCAGGTCCACGCCCAGACCGCGGGCGAAGGTCGGCAGGAAGGGGTACACCATGCGGTGCCCGGCGTTGAGCACCAATCGCGCGATGGCCAGCCCGATGATCTGGATGCGCAGCGGCGACAGGCGAACGTGGTTGGCGGAAAGGGTTCTCACCGGGATTCTCTCATTGGGTCAGGGTCAGGCCGGCGGCGCGCAGCCGGTCGAGGATCGGCGCCACGAGCCACTCGCGGTTGGCCCGCGTCACGGTGATCAACTCGACGCCGGGCCGGGCTTTGATCTGGTCCGAGAACGGCCTGCTGCGCTTGACGATGGTGCCCAGGATCGGGATGTCGCCGTCGAGCGCGTCGAGCACGGCTTGGCAGAACGCGGGCGAGGTCATCTCCATCGGGCCGATCTCGTCGATCACGATCAGGCTGGCCCCCTCCAGCGCCCGGCGAATGCTGGCCGTGCCGATGGCGTCCAGTGCGGCCCGGTCCACGCCATACGCGCCGACGCGCGGCGGGCCGGGGATCGATCGGTGGGCCAGGATGCCGCGCGCGCCGTCGAACGTGACCATGGCGAATCCCTGGCGGACGCCGCTCTCGCGGATCTCCTCGGTGTAGAAGCCGCCGGTGGGGCCCGCCACCCGCGCCACCGCGCGCCGGAGGAGCGTGGTCTTCCCGCAGCCGGGGTCGCCGGTGAGCAGCAGCGCGGCGCTCATGGCAGCGCGGTCACGGCCTGGGCGGTGCCGCCCGGCGTGGGCAGGGGGTTCGGCCAGCCGCGCATGTCCTGGAACCCGCGCGCGATCATCCAGCGGCAGATCACGGGGCTGCCGTAGCGATCGGGAATGGGCACGCCGTTGATCTGCGGCAGGCCATCGTAGCCGCGCAGGTAGCCGAACGTGCCGTCGATCTGGGCGCGGGCGGCTTCCGACAGTTCCGCGTCGCCGACCGCGATGGCGTGGATGTGGATCACCGAGCCGGGATACAACTCGTCCTCGGCGCGCAGCCACGCCGCGAACCCGGCTGCGCGCAGCGCGCGCAGCATCGGCTCGATCTCGTCCGCCTGCACGGACCAATCGACCGGGCTACGCACCGACAGGTCGACCGCGCCGCCGCCGTCGTGCGTGCCGAAGCTGGCCGCCAGCGCGCCGCCGGTGTAGCTGCCCTGGGTGATCGCCAGCCGCAGGTCGAGCGTCCCGCCCTGGGCATCGTACAGCGCCTGGGCGTGATCGAGCATGGCGATGGTGCGGGCGTTGAACAGGCCCCCGTTGACCCACAGGCGCGTGTAGTCGTCGGGCGGCTCCCAACAGCCCTCCGGCTCGACGAACGGCGTGGGCGACGGGACCGGCGAGGCGGTTGGCTGCCACGCGTCCGCGGCGCGCGGCGTCGCGCGGAGCCCCCACAGCGCCAGGGCCAGCAGGGCGGCCACGAACAGGCTGCTGAATGTCAAACGGCGAATCACGCGGCTGCTCCTCATTCTGGTCGCGGGCGAATCACAAAAATAGTGGCTGCCGGTAGAACGCAGCCACTATACCGGATTTGCGCGAATCGTGCCGATCTTCAGGCGGGGAACTCCTCCCCTGCGAGGATGTTGACGATCTCCGGCTTGCCGTCGATGTAGCTGATGATCTCCGGCGGCACGCGCAGGTCCGGATCGCTGTCGTAGAGGCTGCGCACCGCGCCGAAATCATCGTCGATGCCCAGCGTCAGCTCGGCGACGCGGTCGTAGACGGCCAGGGCCTCGTCGCTGCCCGGATCGTCGGTTTCCATCAGCCCCCAGCAGTCCCAGGGCAGCAGTTCCATCTTGTTGAGCGCGGCCAGGTCGCGCAGCAGGTTGCCCCACACGAACCACAGCCCGCGCATGTCGAAGATGCCGAACGTCTCCGGGTCGGCCTCGCCGCGGCGGCACATCTGCCACGCGCGCCCGGCGACGATGAACTGGCTGGCGGGCACGTCGTGCGGGTCGAACGTCACGCCCAGGGCCTCGATCTGGAGCGCGTCGAGCTGAGCATCGACCATCACCCAACGGCGCTCGGCCTCGTTCCAGACTTCGCACGCCCAGTGATCCTCGAACTGGCCGGGCGTGAAATATGCCCCGAAGCCGCAGCGGGCGCGCGCCGGGATGCCCTGGTGGCGCAGCAGCGTGCTGAGCATCACCGCGAAGTGGCGGCAGTTGCCCACCTGCCGCCTGTCCACCGGGCGCGGCAGGGTCAGCAGGCGGTCGTCGCGGGCGGCGATGCCCGCCAGCATGGTCGAGGCGCGGCGGATGTTGACCTCGGCCCTGCGTTCGGGCGGCAGGGGAGAACCATAGCGCTCGGCCCAATGGACGTGCAGCAGGTTGTGCTGCACGATCGCGCACAACGCCGGGATGGCTTCCGGCAATCCTTGCAGCAGCGCGGCGTGCTCGCCGGGGGTCGTCATCAGGCCGGGATAGGCGTAATAGGTGAGCGGGTTGGCGGTGGTTTCAGCCATTCAAAGGACTCCTTGATCGAACGGGGGACGGATATTCTGATCCATCATACCAGGCATTCCTGACACCTTTTGTCAGGATTATGTGGTATGCTCGTGGCGAATCAGGAGGTGACCCGTGCGCGCCGACCGGCTGCTCTCGATTTTGCTGCTGCTGCAATCCAAAGGACGACTCACCGCCGCCCAACTGGCCGGCACGCTCGGCGTCTCGGAGCGGACGATCTACCGCGACCTGGACGCGCTCAACGCGGCGGGCGTGCCGGTCTACACCGAGCGCGGGCCGAACGGCGGCTGCGCGCTGGTGGAGGGCTACCGCACCAGCCTGACCGGCCTGACCGAGGCGGAGGTCCGGACGCTGTTCGTCGCCGGCGTGTCGCGCCCGCTGGCCGACCTGGGGCTGGGCCAGGCGGTCGAGGACGCGATGCTCAAGTTGCTGGCCGCGCTGCCCTCCGTCCGGCGCGACGAGGCCCAGCGGGTCCGCCAGCGGATTCTGCTCGACGCGGCGGGGTGGTTCCGGCCCGAGGAGCCGGTGCCGTTTTTGCCCGCCCTGCAGCAGGCGGTGTGGGACGATCGCAAAATCGATCTGGTCTACCGGCGGAGCGACGGCCAGCAGGTCGAGCGACGTGTCGATGCCTACGGGCTTGTTGCCAAGGCGAGCATCTGGTACCTGGTGGGCGTGGAGGAAGACCGCGTGCGCGTCTATCGCGTCTCGCGCGTGCAGGACGCGACCGTGCTCGACGAGCGGTTCGAGCGCCCGCCGGATTTCGACCTGGCGACGTACTGGGCGTCGTGGAGCGCGCAGTTCGAGGCCAGCCGGGCGCGCTACCCGGTCCGGCTGCGGCTGGCCCCGGCGCTGCTGCCCATGCTGCCGCACATCTTTGGCGAGGGCATCCACGCGACCATCGCCGAGGCCGGCCCGCCGGACGGCGACGGCTGGCTGACGCTGTCGCTCACCTTCGAGACGCTGTCCATCGCGCGGACGCACGTCCTCGGGTTTGGCGCGCTGGCGGAGGTGCTCGACCCGCCGGAGCTGCGCGAGAGCGTGATCGACACAGCCCGGCGGATCGTAGCGTTCTACGAGGATTGAGCCTCGCGCTTTTGCAGGGTCCGGTAGGCTTTGATGTACGCGCCGCCCCATTCGTCGTGGCCCATCATCAGGTCGATGGCGCGCACGGCGAGCCCGTTCTTGAGCGGGTTGCAGATCGGCGCGTTGACCCCGGCCTGTGCCAGCAGCGCCAGGAACACCGTGTTGAGCACTTCGCGCTCCGGCATGCCGTGCGACGCGTTGCTGGCCCCGGCGGTCATGTTGCTGCCCAGCCGCTCGCGGATCAGGCGGGCGGTGGCGAGCGTGGTCGCGCCCGCGGTGTGATCGGCGCCAACGGCCATCACCAGCGGGTCGAACACGACGTCTTCCGGCGGAATGCCCAGCGTCTGGGCCCGTTCGAGGATGGCTTCGGCAACGGCCAGCCGCGCTTCCGGCGTGGCCGGGATGCCGCTGTCGTCCATGCACAGCGCGATCACGGCGGCGCCGTATTCCGCCACCAGCGGCAGCACGGCGGCCAGCTTGTCGCTCTCGCCGTTCACCGAGTTGATCAGCGCGCGCCCCCGGACGACCTTGAGCGCGGCGGCCAGCGCCGCGGGATTGGGCGAATCCAGGCAGACGGGCAGATCGACCGTGTCCTGCACCATCTGGACGGCGCGCGGCAGCAGGGCGACTTCGTCCACGCTGGCGGCGCCCACGTTCACATCCAGCACGGTCGCGCCCGCTTCGGCCTGGGCGACCGCGTCACGCGGGATGCGGCTCAGGTCGCCCGCCTGAAGCTCCGCGCTGAACACCTTGCGCCCGGTCGGGTTGATGCGCTCGCCGATCATCACGATCGGCTCGTCCGGGCCGATGATCACCTCGGTCGATGGCCCCTTGAGAACGGTCTGCATAGCGTGTCTCTCTCCTCTTGGCGAAAGTTCAATCCCACGGATCGGGGGTTAGCATCACGGCCTGGCTGAAACGGTCGGAAAAATCGGGATGGTTGGTCAGCTCGATGTAGGTCAACTGCCGGACCAGCGCCGCGGCGCGCGCGCGTTCGTCCGCGTTGATCAGCAGGCGCTTGGCGCCGATCCCGGCGGCGTTGCCGACCTGGTGGAAGCGTTCGAGCGGCAGCGCGGGGAACATGCCGATCACGATCGCGCTCTCCAGGTCGATGTAATTGCCGAACGCTCCGGCGACGATCACCCGGTCGATGTCCATCTCGCTCACTCCGGCGCGCTCGGTCAGTAGCTTGATCCCGGCGCGGATGGCGGCTTTGGCGAGCTGGACTTCGTTCACGTCCGAGCGGCTGATGGCGACCGGGCGCCCGTGGCCGGTCTGCGAGGCGGGCGCGATCTCGAACCAGGGGTTGACCTTCTCCGGCTGCACGTTGGGGTGCGACCGGTCCATCGCCCCGGTCAGCGAGATGATCTCGGCGGTGCGCAGCGCGGCCACGGCGTCCAGAATGCCGGACCCGCACAGACCGACCGGGCGCGCGTGGTTGATCGTCAGCCACTGCAGCTCGCCGTCGCGCCAGATCAGGCGCTCGATGGCCCCGTCGGCGGCGCGCATCCCGTCGCGGATGTGGGCGCCTTCGAAGGCCGGGCCGGACGCCGTCGAGCAGCTCCACATCTGGCCGTGCGCGTTGAGCGTGACCTCGGTGTTGGTGCCGATGTCCAGGCTCAGCGTGACGCCGGGCTGGTTGGCGGTGTCCGTCGCCAGCAGCATCGCCATGTGGTCACCCCCGACGAACCCGGCCAGGTTGGGCGGCAGGTACACGCGCGCATCCGGCGCGACGTCCAGGCCGAGCGGGGCGGCGGGCGTGACCATCGGCGACGAGATGGCGGGCACGTACGGCGCGGAGCCTAGCTGCTCGACCGGCAGGCCCAGCAGCAGGTGGTGCATGGCCGTGTTGCCGACCGTCACCACGTCGACCACGTCGCGCGTCGTGACACCCGCCTGGGCGCACACCTCGCGCAGCAGCCCGTTGAGTCCCTCGACGATGGTCTTTTGCAGCCGCCCGGCTCCCGCCGCGTCGCGCACGACGAGCGTCAGGCGGGCCATCACGTCCTCGCCATAGGCGATCTGCGGGTTGGTGGCCCCGGCGATGCCCAGCGTCTGGCCGTTCGTCAGGTCGACCAGGTAGGCAGCCAGCCCGGTCGTGCCCACGTCCACGGCGAAGCCCAGCGGGACGCGCGCCGGGGGCAGGAAGCGCACCACGTCGCGCCCGTGGGTGACCATGCGCACGCGCCAGTCGTGCTGGCGCAGGATGCCGGGCAGGTCGGCCAGGGTGGCGGCGGGTACCGTCCAGTCGGACGGCGTGATGCCCTGCACGCGTTCCCAGTCGCCGCGCAGGTCTTCGACCGACGGCGGCAGGGCCGCGAGGTGGTGAAGCTGGACCACCGGCGCGACGTCGAGCGCGATCTCCTCGCCTTCGACCTGGCTGCGCTGCGGCGCGCTGAGCGAATCCGGCGGGACATCGACCACGACCTCGCCGTCGCCCTCGATCGCCACCTGGCAGGCCAGCCGCAGCCCGCTCTCCAGGTCCGTGCCGGAGAGCATTTCGCGCTCGGTCGAATTCACGCCGGAAACGGCGCCGCGCAGCACGCGCACGCGGCAGTCGCCACAGACGCCCACCCCACCGCACACCGCCGACAGGGCGACGCCCGCTTCCTGTGCAACCTCCAACAGGGTGTCGCCGGGTCGCGCGTCGATGCGCCGCCCAATCGGCTGGAAAATGACTTCAGTCATTGCCGGTACCGTTCGCTTTCGCTGCCGTGATCAAACCGTCCAGGCCCGTCTGCCGGATGACGTGCCCCGGCGGCACGATCAGAAATTCGTCCTCGTTCCACTCGCCATCGGCCAGCATCTTCAGCAGGCGCTTGCTGCCCTCTTTGCGCTCGAAGATCCAGCCCCGGCGCTGGGCTTCGTCGCGCGCCCGCTGCTCGAATTCCTGCCCGTCGCCGGTGCCCATATCGATGAAGGCCGCCCGCTCGTAGTGCTTGCCCCACTCGCCCATGACTTCCATCAGGTAATCGGCGTTGTCCTGGCCGTATTTCTCGACGTATTCCTCGTAGATCTCGTCCATGGCGCCCAGGTTGGCCGCGCCCAGCCCCACGTTCGATCCCGGCTCGTTGCGCTCCATGTAATCGAGGCTGTACCAGTACGTGCCGGGATGCGCGTCGAACTCGGCCTGGTAGCGCTGGAGCGAGCCGAGGTACAGGGCGATGCAGTCGTGCGTGCGCGGGATCACCAGCGGCGTATGCCGCGCGGCCAACCCCACCGTCGCCATGCCGCACATGCCGTACACAAGCAGAATCGCGTCGCACTCGTCCGGCTCGATGGCGTCGATCTGTTCCTGGAGCGTCTCGCGCAGCCGCTTGGGGGTGTTGTGCAGCCCCTGGCGATACAGCCGGATCGAGACCGTGTGCGGCGACTGGGCCGCCAGCGCGTACATGCTGCGCGCCAGGGCTTCGCAGGTGAGGGCGATCAACCGTTGCATGGTGGCATTCCTCGCGTGTTGGACGGCAAACAGCCCTAGTGTAACGCGAAAAAAGCCGGGCGGGACATGATCTGTGTCATGTCGTAGCCCGGATCAGGGCATCGATATTCTCGGCGGGGGTGCCGGGCGACACGCCACCGCCCGCCGACAGGATGAACCCGCGCCCGTCGCCCGCCTGGGCGATGCAGTCCCGCGCCGCCGCCTCGACCTGGTCCGGCGTGCCGCGCACCAGCAGATCGAGCGGGGCGACGTTGCCCAGCAGCGCGATCTCCGGCCCCAGCGCGTCTTTCACCTCGGCCAGCGGCATCTCGTGGCTGAAGTTGAAAACGTCCATCTCCAGCGCGGACAGGTGGGGCAGCAGGTGGGCGCAGGGCGTGTCGTTGTGGTAGATGCGCAGCAGGCCGTCGAACGCGCCGAAAATGCGGTTGAGGAACGGCAGCGCGACCCGGTTGAAGGCGCGCGGCGAGAGCATGCCGGGGATGTCGTCCAGCACCAGCACGCCCACCGGCTCGCGCAGGCAGTCGAGCTGGGCGCGCAGGAACGCGATCACGGTGTCGGTGAAGATGTCCAGCGCGGCCTCGACCGCGTCCGGCTCGGCGGCGGTCGCTTCGAGGAACGGCGTGGTGCCCAGCACGTGAGTCGCCAGGGCCAGCGGCCCGCGCGCCGCCACGATGCGGATGCGGTGCGGCTCGGGCAGCTCGCCGCCTTCCAGGTTCGCCAGCCGCCGCAGGACCAGCGGCATCATGCCGTCAGTGTGCGGATCGGGGCGGGGCAGGTCGGCCCAGGCTTCCGGCGGCAGGTTCACGTGACGCATGGCCGGCGGGGCATCCGCGCGCCACATCACGGACGCGCCGAAGGCGGTCGGCTCGTTCGCCATGCCGTATTCCACCCAGAAGCCGGGCAGGAACACGGCATCCGGAAAGCGTTCGGTCAGGGATAGGTGGACGGCCAGCCAGCGGTCGGGGTACAGGAAGAAGTCGAGCGTGTGCATGTTGGCGTAGCCGGGCATCCAGGGGCTGTCCACAATGAGCGCGACCGGAGGCCGGGGCGGAATGCCGCCGCGCGCGGCGACCAAAAAATTCTCCCAGGGTGTGTCATTCATGATGATCCAAAACCTTTTCTATTCAACGATCGAGCGCGACAAACCGGCAGCCAGGTCGTTAGCCGGCCCGCTGCCCTGGCACACATGATAACAAGTCTGCCGGATCGAATACACGGCATTCTGCACGAAGGCGGGCGCGAGGTTCGCTACGTTACGGTGGCAGCGGCGGGCCGCCGCGCGCGTAGGCCGTCGAATCCAGGGCGACCAGCCCGTCGAAATCGGCCAGGCTGTGGGGCGTCAGCGGGAAGTAGGTCGCGTTTTTCGCGCTGCCAGACCGGGTCGGCAGGGCGGCGACCTCCGCGGCGGGCAGCCCCTGGCCCCGGTGTGTCGGGACGAACTGCGCCGGTCCCGGCGCGGCGGTCAGCCGCGCTTCAAGCGTGCCTGGTTCGGGCTGGTCGATGCCGTTGGCGTCCGAAACGCCGAGCGCCGAGCCGATGACGGCGTAGCCCGCGCCGAACATCGCGCGCAGGTGCGCGCCCGCCGGCCACCATGCCAGCGCGTGAGGGCCCAACTGCCACTCGGTCTGGCCGTATTTCAGGTGGCTGTTGTGCGCGAAGACGAACACGTTCCCGCGCCCGCGCTCGCGGGCGGCGATGTACGCCAGGTTGTCCGCCATCCACGCGTCGCGGAGGCTGAGCATCCTCACGATCCGGTCACTCGAATCGCGCGCGGCCTGGGCGTGATAGGTCAGCAACTGCCGCGCCACCGAGGCGAAGTGCACGGCTTCCAGGTAGCGATCCCGGCCTGTTTCCGCTACCAGGTCGGGGCGGCGCGCGCTCAGGTCCGCGATCAGCTCCTCGGTTTCGATGCGCAGCGCCGTGGCGTCCGGCGACAGCCCGATCGACTTCGACGGGTCCATCGCGGCCTCGGTGGTTTCCCAGGCGGCGTCCTGGCCGAGCAGCGAATCGATCCGCTCGCGGATCGCCCGGCTGCGGTCGCCGTCGACCAGGGCGAGGACGTCCAGCGCGGCATACAGCGCCCGGCGCGGGCTGTCGGTGAACATCATCTCGGTCGGGGTGTCGAAGCCGTAAAAGCGGAGCCTGACGTCGCGGGCCGGGTCGGCATTGGCCTGCCGCATCCACTCGACGAGGTCCCGATTCGCGCCGAGCTGCCCGAAGTCGTGGCTGAAGCCGGCATCCCGCACGGCGTCGTACGAGGCCGGGCCGCGTCCGGCGACGTAGTCGTCGATGGCGGGCGCCCGCGTGAAGCTGCTCTCGATGGCGACGGCGCTGTAGCCGTGCGCCTCGGCCAGCCGCTGAAACAGCCGGTTGCGGAGCATGAGCAGGTCCTCGCCGCCGTGCAGCGCTTCTCCGAAGCCGAGCAGGGTCACCGCGTCGCCCAGGGCGGCGATCACCCGGTCGATGGCGGCGTCGAATGTGGCGGGCGAATCGAGAGAGAAGGGAATCGCCTCGCGTGCGATCCAGTCATCGAGCGTATCGTGCGTGGGGGTCGGCTGAGACATGGGGTGAGTCCTCCGGTTGTGCAGGGTGCCGGGTACACGATTACCGCGATCTGAGAGGCGCCGGTGGAGAGAGTCGTCGTATGCTGCACGCTTCGGGCTGGCAGCATTCCACGAGTATACCAAACGGCGGATTCCGCACCAATGCGGCGGTGAAGGGGATGAGCGTGGGAAAAGCTCGCCGGGGAGTGCCGCAGGCGCGCGCGGTCAGTCGTTGCCCGGATGCACCAGCGTCACCGGGCAGCGCAGGTCCTTGATCACGCGCTGGGCCACGCTGCCCAACAGCCAGCGCGACAGCCCGGTGCGCCCGTGCGTGGACATGACCACCATGCTGATGCCCTCTTCCGATTCGGCGAATTCGCAGATGGCCTGGGCCGGGTTGTTGCTGTGCACGATCTGCACCTGGGCGCGGTTGCCTTCCTGGCGCAGCCGGTTGCGCAGCGCGGTGAGCTGGTCGCGCATCTGCTCGAAGGGCTGGTCGGCCAACTGCTGTTGGCCCGCCACGGCGAGCTGGTCGGCATAGTTGCGCACCGGCGACTGGTACACGTGCAGCAGCACCAGCTCGGCGTTGTGCTGCCGCGCGATCTCGACCGCCTTGGGGAGCGCGCTCTCCGACCACTTCGACCCGTCGAGCGGCACGACGATCTTTTGCAGCACGGGCCGCACCAGCAGCACCGGCACCGGCAGGGCGTTCAGCGCCGCCTCGACGTGGTTCCCCAGCAGCCAGCGAAGCATGCTGGTCCGGCCCTGGGTGGAGGTCACGATCAGGTCGACGTGCTCGGTTTCGACGAACTTGATCAGCGAGTCGGGCAGCGCGTAGCCCGTGATCACCCGTTCCCCGGCGCGCAGGCCATCATCGCGCAGCCGGTCCCGCAGGCGGGCGAGGTAATCCTGCATCTGCTCGCGCGTATGGCCGCTTTGTTCCAACCCTGCCGACTCGGCGGGCAGGTGCTCGACGTAGAGCAGCACGATCTCGGCGTTGTGCTGGCGCGCCAGGCCGGCGGCGGCCCCGATGGCGTGCTCCGCCGCGTCGGAGCCATCGAGCGGCACGAGGATGCGCCGGTAGGTTGGGACGGCGACAGGCATGTTCCGGCTCCCTAGAGAATCTGCGACAGGAAGAGTTTGGTGCGCTCGTGCTGCGGATTGGTGAAAAAGTGTTCGGGCGTGCCCATCTCGACGATGCGCCCTTCGTCGAACAGCACGATGCGGTCGGCCACCTCGCGCGCGAAGCCCATTTCGTGCGTCACCACGAGCATGGTCATGCCGCTCTGCGCCAGCTCTTTCATCACGTCCAGCACTTCTTTGATCATCTCGGGGTCCAGGGCCGAGGTCGGCTCGTCGAACAGCATGATCTTGGGCTGCATCGCCAGGGCGCGCGCGATGGCGACGCGCTGCTGCTGGCCGCCGGAAAGCTGGCCGGGATACTTGTGCGCCTGCTCGGGAATCCCCACGCGGGCCAGAAGCTGGAGCGCGCTCTCCTCGGCGTTGCGGCGCGGCTGGCGGCGCACGTAGCGCGGCGCCAGCGAGACATTCTGCATGACGGTCAGGTGCGGGAACAGGTTGAACTGCTGGAAGACCATGCCGATCTCGCTGCGGATGGCGGCGATGTTGCGGACGTCGTGGCTCAGCTCGATGCCGTCCACGATGATCTGGCCCTCCTGGTGTTCTTCCAGGCGGTTGATGCACCGGATGAACGTCGATTTGCCCGATCCCGACGGGCCGATGATCACCACGACTTCCTGGGGCTGCACTTCCAGGTTGACGTCCTTGAGCACGTGGAAATTGCCAAACCACTTGTTGACGTCGCGGCAGGAGATGATCGGTTCGTTGGAATTGTCGTTACCCATCAAGCGCTTCCCTTCGATGCGGGCCTACTGGCGCAGACTGCCGGCCCCGGACGTCTCCAGCCGCCGGCTCACGTCCGACATGGCGTAGCTGATGACGAAGTACACGATGGCGATGAAGAAATAGGCCTCGCGCTGGTAGGGCCGGTAGATCGGCTGCCCGCTTACAATAGTATCCACAATGCCCACCAATTCAAACAATCCCACCACGGCGACCAGCGACGTGTCTTTGAACAGGCTGATGAACTGGCCCACGATGGCGGGGATGACTGCGCGCAGCGCCTGGGGCAGCACGATGAACGTGGTCGTCAGAAACGGGTTGAGCCCCAGCGCGCGCGCCGCCTCGATCTGCCCGTAGGGGATGATCTGCAGGCCGCCGCGCACGTTTTCGGCCAGGTAAGCCGCGCTGAACAACGTCAGGCCGATCATCATGCGGATCGTCAGGTCGATGTTCGACAGGCCGGACCAGAAGAACGGGACGATGAGCTTCGCCATGAACAGGATCGTGATCAGCGGGACCCCGCGAATAGTCTCGATGAACAGCGTGCAGGTCCACTTGATCACGGGCAGATCGCTGCGCCGACCGAGCGCCAGCGCCACGCCGAGCGGGAACGACGCCGTGATGCCCACGATGGTCAGCAGCATGGTCAGCAGCAGGCCGCCCCATACCGACGTCGAGACCAGCGGCAGCGCCCGCGATCCGCCGAAGCCGCGCAGGATGATCAGGATCACCGGGGTGGCGACCAGCCAGCCGATCAGCGTCCAGCGCCGGACCACGCGCTCGCGCTTGCCGAGCACGCCGATCACCCAGCCGTTGGCAAACAGCGCCGCGCCCAGGGCCAGCGGCATGGCGATGCGCTCGAAGAAGGGCGCGATCTGGAGGTTGATGAACTCGCCGAAGGTGCGCGTGCCCTCGAAACGGTAGGCTTTCTCCTCGGCGTACAGCGGGCGCTCGACCTGCGGCGGCGCGCCGAATTCCGCCTCGCGGGTGGCGGTCTGGCCCTCCTGGCTGGAGAACAGCTCGACGCCATCGATCCGCAGCCACGCGTAGCCCTCGTTATCGTCGCGCTCGCCGTTGGCCTCGTCGTCGCGCGTCACCTTGAGCACGTACCACCCATCGGCGGGCAGGGTGGCTTCCAGCTCGCCGCCCGGCGCGTCCGGGCCGAACCGGACCTCCGCGGGACCGTCCGGCGTGGAGACGGTGCGGCCCGTCTTGTCGACCAGCCGCAGGCTGACGACCAGGTTGTAAGCCGCCAGGTCGAGGTCACCGGCGCGCGCCTGCCGTGCCTGGGTGGACCACTCGGCGCGCGCCTGCATCTCGATGAACCCGATCGCCGGCTCGTCCAGGTCGGCCAGATCGGTCTGCGGGGTGAGGGTGAAGCGCACGGTTTCCCCTTTGTAGCCGACAAATACGAAATCGGACGGCGACTTGCGCGGCTCGATCAGCGTATGGATCGTCGGCTGGGGGATGCGCGCCGCGAGGATCGGCACGAGCAGGATGATCCCCAGCGTGACCAGCACGGCGACGAAAGCGGCCCGCGCCACCCGCGCCCAGATGCCCAGGCTCAGCCCGGTCAGCAGCACGAGAATGCCGGTGCTCAGCTCGACGCGCCAGATTTCGCGCCGGTCGTACAGGCCGCTGCCGATCAGGCGCAGGTTGTTGTAGACCACGCCCCACTGCGCGCTGCGAATCGACCACGACAGGAAGCTCACGATGAACCAGATGACCAGCGCCAGCGTGATCACCGTAGCGATGGAGTTGGCCGGGCTGCTGAACAGGTTGGCGCGCACCCAGCCCAGCGGGCCGATGCTGGTGACGGGCGGGCGGCGGCTGGGCGGTGCCTCGGTGGGCGCGACGTAAATTTCTGGTGTCCGTCCGCTCATGTTACCGACTCCTCAACCGCATGCTGTAATTGACCGCGTTCATGATCGCCGAGATCGTCAGGCTGATGCCCAGGTAGATCAGCATCATCACGGCGAACAGCGCGACCGACTGCCCCGTCTGGTTGGAGATCACGTTGGCGACGTTGTAGACGTCGAAGAAGCCAATGGCGATGCCCAGGCTGGAGTTCTTCGCCAGGTTCAGGTACTGGTTGCCCAGCGGCGGGATGATCAGGCGCAGCGCCTGGGGCAGCACGATCAGCCGCAGCGTCTGGCCGCCGCTGAATCCCTGGGCGCGGGCGGCCTCGATTTGCCCGTAAGGCACGGCCTGGATGCCCGCCCGCACGATGTCGGCGATGAACGCGGCGGTGTACAGGATCAGGCCCAGGGTGAGCGCGGTATATTCCGCCGAGAGGCGGTCGCCGCCGGCAAAGTTGAACGTTTCCAGCCGGGGATAATCCACCGTGAACGGGTCGCCGGACGCCAGCCACCCGGCGGCGGCGCCGATCAGCACGGCGGGCACGAACCAGCGAACGGTGTGGGCGGGCTGGCCGGTGCGGTCCTGAACGCGCAGCCGCCAGATCCACAGCCCGATCCCGACCGCCACCCCGGCAGCAAGCCCGGCGTACAGCAGCCAGGCGGTGTCCGTCCCCTGCACCAGCGGGAAATTGATCGCGCGGCGGTTGATGAAGACCGGGCCGGGCAGCCGGTACGAATCGGCCAGGCTCTCGGGCAGGGTGAGCCGCAGGCCGCGGTAAATGAAATAAAGCTGGACCAGCAGCGGCGTGTTGCGGAAAATCTCGATATACGTCACGGCCACGCTGCGCACCAGGAAGTTTGTGGACAGCCGCCCGATGCCGACCAGCACGCCGAGGATGGTCGCCCCGGCGAGGCCGACGACGACCACGCGCAGCGTGTTTTGCAGCCCGGCCCGCAGGGCCTTCCAGTTGGACGACTCGCCGGGATTGAAGTCGAGCTGCCCCTCGGAGATTTTGGTCCCGAACGGGCGCTCCAGCACGCCAAAATCGATCGAGATCTTGCTCGCTTCCAGGTTGTTGATCAGGTTGTTGATCAGCAGGAAACCGGCGGCGACAACGGCGACCAGGAAGGCGACCTGCGCGACGATCTGGATCACGCGGATGTCGCGCCACAGGGGGACGGGCGCATGAAGCGATTTGTCGAATGTCGAGGGTCTATGTTCGGTCATGGTGAGGACCCCTGGTGGTGCACGGCGACGGCAGAAAGGAAAGACGCGGCCCGGTCACGGCGCCCGCCGGTGAGCGTCTCCCTGGGGACTCAGCGCCCCAGGGAGAACGGGTAAAACCGGTGTGACGGCTAACGCCAGGCCGGCGCGTAGAGCAGACCGCCGTCGGTCCACAGTTGGTTGAGGCCCAGGCCGCCGGAACGATCCAGGCCCAGCGGCGTGTCGATGCCCACGGTGCGCTCGTAGATCTCGCCGTAGTTGCCGACGGCGCGGATCACGTTGACCGTGAAGTCGTTGTCCAGGCCGATCAACGAGCCGGACGCGACATCGCCCTGGCCGAGGAAGCGCTGCACGCGCTCGTCGGTCGAGGACAGGAAGTCATCGACGTTCGCCTGCGTGATGCCGAACTCCTCGGCGGTGAAGGTCGCGAAGATGACCCAGTTCACCACGTCCGCCCAACGCGAATCGCCCTGGATGTAGGCCGGGCCGAGCGGTTCCTTGGAGATCACTTCCGGCAGCACGACGATCGAGCCGGGATCCGCCGAGCTGGAGCGCAGGCCGGCCAACTGGCTCTGGTCGGACGTCAGCGCGTCGCAGCGGCGCTCTTCGAACGCGGCCAGCGTCTCGCTCGACTGCTCGAACGGCACCAGCTCGTAGCTCAGCCCGCGGGCTTCCATCGCCTCGGTGATGTTCAACTCGGTGGTCGTGCCGGTCAGCGTGCAGATCGATGCGCCGTCCAGCTCGTCGAGCGAGGCGACGCCCATGTCGGCATGGACCATGACGCCCTGGCCGTCGTAGTAGGTGGTGGGGCCAAAGTCGATGCCCAGCTCCGCATCGCGCGACAGCGTCCAGGTGGTGTTACGGATGAGGACGTCGATCTGCCCGGTCTGCAGGGCAGTGAAGCGTTCCTGCGCAGTGGTCGGCACGAATTCGAGGTTGTCCGGTGTCACTTCGCCGAAGATCGCGGCGGCCAGTGCGCGGCAAAAGTCGGCGTCGAAGCCGGTCATCTCGCCGGTATCCGGGTCGAGGAACGAGAAGCCGGGAACCTGCCCGTTGACGCCGCAGATCAGGCGGCCACGGCTGATGACGGTGTCGAGCAGGCTGGCATCGTCTTGCGCCAGGGCGCGGCCAGCCACCGGCAGGGCCAGGGTCGCCACCAGGGCGAGCGCCAGGCCGGTGAAAACCAATGAGCGAGCGATTCTCTGCATGATGTTTCTCCTCTGTGTCTGGTTAAATTAAACAGCTAATCCGCGTGGATGGTAAGGATGTGTGTGACAGATCTGAGTTGTGGTTGGGAGTGCATTCGGGCGTTGGCCGGTGGCGGACCTCCTTTCGATGGGATCTGTAATGACGCTGCTTGTATTATCGTGGAGAGTGAGGCACTATATTAATCAGATTCCGCACGAAATGCAAATCTCAGCCACGGAGAGCGCAGCGGGGGGCGGCGGTGGGGGTATCCTGGCCGGCAAGCGTGCGTTAAGCATAGCGACAATACATCAATTTGGATTTGTGAGTTTATCCGAGAATGCCGTCCCGTTGTTTGGGCAAAAACACCAAATAACGCGCCCTGTAATGGAGCTAAACTCGCCGGACAGTTTGCACAACGCCAGTCACGAAAGGACACAACGACCATGCAACCGGTTAAGAAGGTAGTTCTCGCCTATAGTGGCGGCCTCGATACATCCATCATTGTGACGTGGCTGCGCGAAAACTATCGCTGCGAGGTGATCTGTTTCACCGCCGACCTCGGGCAGGAGGAAGAACTCGACGGGCTTGAGGAGAAAGCGCTCAGGACCGGCGCCAGCAAGCTCTACATCCGCGACCTGCGCGAGGAGTTCCTGACCGATTTCGTCTTCCCGACCGTGCAGGCCGGAGCCGTTTACGAGCGCGTCTACCTGCTCGGCACGTCGTTCGCCCGCCCGCTGATCGCCAAGCACCTGGTCGAGATCGCCGAGGCAGAAGGCGCGGAAGCCATCGCGCATGGCTGCACCGGCAAGGGCAACGACCAGGTGCGGTTCGAGCTGACGGCGATGGCGCTCAATCCCAAGCTCCAGGTGATCGCTCCGTGGCGCGAGTGGGACATCCGCAGCCGGGAAGACGCGATCGCGTATGCCGAGGAGTACAACGTCCCGATCACGTCCACGCTCAAGAGCATCTACAGCCGCGACCGCAACATGTTCCACATGAGCCACGAGGGCGGCCCGCTCGAGAACCCGTGGAACGAGCCGGAAGAGGATATGTACGTGCTGACCCGCAGCCCGATGGACGCGCCCGACGAGTCCGCGCTGGTCGAGATCGGGTTCGAGAAGGGGATCCCGGTGGCGCTGGACGGGGCGGCGATGGACCCCGTGCCGCTGTTCGATCGCCTGAACAAGCTCGCTGCGGAGAACGGCATTGGCCGGGTGGACATGGTCGAGAACCGGCTGGTGGGCATGAAAAGCCGCGGCGTGTACGAGACCCCCGGCGGCACGATCCTGCACGTGGCGCACCAGGCGCTGGAGAGCCTGTGCCTGGACAAGCAGGTGATGCACTACAAGGATTTCATTGCGGTCAAATACGCCGAGCTGGTCTACAACGGCATGTGGTATACCCGCCTGCGCGAGGCGCTGGACGCCTTCGTGCAGGAAACGCAGCAGACCGTGACCGGCACGGTACGCCTCCGGCTGTACAAGGGCAACGTGATCATCGCCGGGCGCAAGAGCCCCTACAGCCTCTACCGCGAGGATTACGCCTCGTTCGGTCACATGGACATCTACGACCAGAACGACGCCAAGGGCTTCATCAACATGATCGGCCTGCCGATGAAGGTCGACGCCATGCTCAGCATCGACGGTACCGGGGCCAGCCGCTACCGCCAGCCGGATTACACCCGCTTCAAGCGGGACTGAGAGGTCATTTGAACAAGGTTGCAGGACAATCCGAATTGAGGGCTGGAGTTTCACCAGGAAATTAGCATGAAAAAGGCGAAACTCCAGCGGGTATACTAAGGCGAAAGTCGAGTAAGGAGAAAACATGGCCACCGATCGAAAAATCGCTTTAGCTGTGGGACTGTTCTACATCATCGGGACGGTCGCAGGCGTGCTGAGCGTTGTTGTTTCAAGTCCCCTGCTTGATGCTTCGGATTATCTTGCTGAAATCTCTGCACACGAACCCCAGATGATCACCGCAGCGCTTTGTGTGTTGATTATGGGCTTATCCCTGGCAATGGTTCCCATTGTGGCCTTCCCCGTGTTGAAAAGACAGAATGAAGCCTTAGCCCTCGGCTATATCGTTATCCGGGGGGCTCTGGAAGCCGGTACCTATATCATCGTGGTTATCAGTTGGTTGCTGCTGGTGCCGATAAGCCAGGAATATGTTCAGGCCTCGGATGTCTCCAGTTTTGAGATGTTGGGCACTGCGTTAGTAGAAACAGGGGATAACGCGGGTACCATCGTGTCACTCATTTTTCCCCTGGGCGCGTTGATGTTCTACTATCTGTTGTACCGGTCAAAACTCATTCCTCGTTGGCTATCCGCCTGGGGTATCATCGCGGTATTCTTTTATGTAGCCGCAGCCTTGTTGGATCTGTTCGATGTCGTGGAGGCAGACTCGACGACGTATATCCTTTTGAATATGCCGATGGCCCTGCAGGAAATGGTGATGGCCGTCTGGTTGATCGTGAAAGGCTTCAATGCCGCCGTATCTGGCCCTGCCCCTGCGACAGCCCGCGACGGTGTGTTAGACGTGTGATACGATGTGATACCAGATACATACGAGCGGCGGAGATCTCCGCCATTATGCGGTACGGGTGAGGTAAAGAACTTTCGAATAGCCTCTGCGCCCGGCTTTGTCCAGTCAAGCAGCATAACAAAGCGTCTCAACCGATGACCAGTTGGCCGGATAAGTGAAACATATGAGCAACCAGGGTAATCCAAGTGAGCAAACCCAACAGGCCCGGATCGGTACGCTGTGGGGCGGGGCTTATTCACAGCCCATCGAGGATGCCGTGCGCCGGTTGAACGACAGTCTGCGCTTCGACTGGCGCCTGTACGACGAGGACATCACCGGCAGCATCGCCTGGGCCGAGGCACTGGCCGGGGCGGGCGTGTTGGCGGAGCCCGAGCGTGCGGCGCTCGTCGACGGGCTGGAGCGCGTGCGCGCCGAGTTCGCGGCGGGGACGTTCTCCCCGGCGCCGGGCGACGAGGACATTCACACCGCCGTCGAGCGCCGCCTGGGCGAGCTGGTGGGCGACGTGGCGGGCAAGCTGCACACCGGGCGCAGCCGTAACGACCAGGTGGCGACCGACGTGCTGCTGTGGTTGCTGCGGGCCCGCGAGTCGGTCCAGGCCGCGCTGCTGGACCTGGCCGGGGTGCTGGTCCGGCAGGCGGAATCCGCGCGCGGGGCGGTCATGCCGGGGTATACCCATTTCCAACCGGCCCAACCGCTGGCCGTGCCGCACTGGTGGCTGGGCCACTTCTGGGCGCTGGTCCGCGACGTCGAGCGCCTGGACGCTCTCGCCGCGGCGTGGCGCGACAAGTGCCCGCTCGGCTCCGGCGCTCTGGCCGGGACGCCCTACCCGGTCGACCGCGCGCGCCTCGCGGCGCGGCTGGGCTTCACGCGGCCCACTCCCAACAGCCTGGACGCCGTCGCGGACCGCGATCACGTGGCGGAATGCCTGTTCGCGCTGGCGCTGCTGGGCACGCACCTCAGCCGGCTGGCCGAAGACCTGATCGTTTACGCCAACCCGGCGCTGGGCTTCGTCCGGCTGGACGAGCGCTACAGCACCGGCAGCAGCCTGATGCCCCAGAAGCGCAACCCCGACCCGCTGGAACTGGCGCGGGGCAAGGCCGGGCGGCTGATCGGGCACCTGGGCGGCTTTCTGGCGACGCTCAAGGGGCTGCCCAGCGGCTATAACAAGGACTTGCAAGAGGACAAAGAGCCGCTGTTCGACGCGGTCGATACGCTGCTGGCGCTGCTGCCCGCGCTAGCCGGACTGGTCCGCACGTTGGCGATCAACCCGGACCGGATGCGGGCCGCGCTGGACGAGGGGATGCTGGCGACCGACCTGGCCGATTACCTGGTGAGCAAGGGCGTGCCCTTCCGCCGGGCGCACGGACTGGCCGGGCAGGTAGTCCGACTGGCCGAGTCGAAGGGCGCGGCGCCCTCAACGCTGGCACTGGACGATTACCGGGCCATCAGCGAGGTGTTCGAGGCGGACGTGCTGGACGTGTTCGACTTCGACGCGGCGGTCCGTCGGCGCGGCGCGGTGACCGGCGGCGCGGGCGACGTGGACGAACAACTCGCGCGCGCGCAGGCGTGGCTGGCGGCGCGATAGGCGTTTTGCAGAACGAGCAGCAGAGGCGGCCCGGAGGATCCAGGCCACTTTTCGATTCCGGTCAGGTCCGGTAGTGCCCGTTGATGGTCACGTAGTCGTGGCTGAGGTCGCACGTCCAGACCCAGGTGGACGCCGCGCCCGCGCCCAGGTCCAGCCGGGCGCCCCATTCCGGCCCCTGCATGAGCGCGATGGCCGCCGGTTCGTCGTAGTCCAGCGGCTGGCTCCCTTCGACGAGCTGGATCGCGGGCTCGCCGGACGCGTCCAGCAGCCACAGCGCCAGCCGGTCCGGATCGAGATCGACGCCGGCATATCCCGCCGCGCACAGGATGCGCCCCCAGTTCGGATCGGCGCCGTAGAACGCCGTTTTGACCAGCGCCGAGGTCGCGATCGAGCGGGCGACGGCGACCGCCCCCGCTTCGCCCGCCGCCCCGGTCACGTGGACGGTGACGAACTTGGTCGCGCCTTCGCCATCGCGAACGATGGCCTGCGCGAGCTGCGCGCAGACGTCCGCCAGCGCCGCGGTGAACGCCGCCTCGTTCGCCACGGTCACGCCCGACGCGCCATTCGCCAGGACGAGCACGGTGTCGTTGGTGCTCATGTCGCCATCGACCACGATCCGGTTGAAGCTGTTCTCGGTGGCGGCGGCGAGCGCCCGCCCCAGCAGGTCGCGCGGGGCGGCGGCATCGGTCGCGATGACGGCGAGCATGGTCGCCATGTTGGGCGCGATCATGCCCGCACCTTTGGCGATGCCGGTGATCGTGTAGCCGCCCACCCGGACGCTCGCCAGCTTGGGCCGCGTGTCGGTGGTCATGATCGCGGCGGCGGCGCTTGCCCAGCCATCGGCACGGAGCATCCCACCGAGCGCACTCACGCCGCGCCGGATGGCTTCCATCGGTAGATGCATGCCGATCACCCCGGTGGAGAGGGTCAGCACGTCGTCAGGCGCGCACCCGGCCATGTCCGCGACCTGGGCGGCGGTGGCCCGGGCGTCCGCCAGCCCTTGCGCGCCGGTGCAGGCGTTGGCGCTGCCGGTGTTGGCGATCACGGCGCGGATGGCCGCGTCGGGCCGGGCGAGGATCGCCTGGTCGTAGAGCACGGGCGCGGCCTTCACCTGGTTGGTGGTGAAGACGCCCGCCGCCTGGCACGGGCGGTCGCTGACCAGCAGCGCGATGTCGTCGTGTCCGTTGGGCTTCAGCCCGCAGTGCGTCCCGGCGAGGGTGAAGCCGGTGACGGGGTGGATGGTCATGATGTCTCCTGGCGCAGGTGGTAGACAAGGGCAACTTCGTCACACGCGTCGTGGAACGGGCACGGCGCGCAGTCGCGCCAGACTTTTTCGGGGAAGTGGCCGACGTTGTCGCGCCGGAAGCCTTTCTGCTCGAACACGCGCGCGGCGCGGGTGAGCGTCAGCACGCGGTTCCGGCCCTGGGCGCGGGCCAATTCCAGCGCGGCCTCGATCAGGTTCCCGGCGATGCCGTTGCCGCGATAGGTGGGGTGGACCGCCAGCGAGCGGACCTCGCACAGGTCCGCGTTGAAGTGGACCAGCGAGACGCAGCCCACGATCTGCCCGACCTTCTCGGCGACCAGCCAATCGCCGAGGGTGGCGCGGATGTCCTCGTCGCTGCGCGGCAACATCCGCCCGGCGCGGACCTCGTCCTCGAACAGCGCGCGGATCTGCGCGATTTCGTTCAGGGTGGCGTGGCGGATCATCAGGCGCTCTGCTCCGCGAGGATGGCGGCGAACGTGTCCAGGAACTGCGCGATGTGGCTCTCGTCCACGATCAGCGGCGGCATCAGGCGCAGCACGTTCGGACCGGCGTTGATCATCAGCAGGCCGCGGGCGTGCCCCGCCGCGATCAGGGGCGCGACCTCGCGGTCGAACTCGACGCCGATCATCAGGCCCAGGCCGCGAATCTCGACGATGCCCGGGTGGTTCAGCCCGCGCAGGCCCTCCACCAGCCGCGCGCCCATCGCCCGGACGTGCGCCAGCATGGCGGGATCGCTCACCCGCCGCAGGACGACCTCCGCCGCCCGGCAGATCACCGGGCCGCCCGCGAAGGTGCTGCCGTGGTCGCCGGGCGCCAGCACGTCCGCGACGCGGTCGGTGAGCAGCGTCGCGCCGATGGGCAGGCCCCCGCCGAGCGCCTTGGCGAGCGTCATCATGTCCGGCGTCACGCCGCTGTGCTCGTAGCCCCACAGCTTTCCGGTGCGGCCCATCCCGCACTGAATCTCGTCGAAGACCAGCAGCGCGCCGTAGCGATCGCAGGCTGCGCGCAGCCCGGCCAGAAATTCCGCGGAAGCCGGGTGAATGCCGCCTTCGCCCTGCACCGGCTCCACGAAGACCGCGCACGTGTCCGGGCCGATGAGCTTTTCGGCGGCGGCGAGATCGTTGAACGGCGCGAAGCTGGCGCCGGGCATCAGCGGGCGGAACGGCGCCTGGTACTTCTCGCGGGCGGTGAGGGCCAGCGCCCCGACGGTCCGCCCGTGGAAACTGCCGCTAAAAGCCACGATCCCGGTTTTGCCGGGACCGTGAATCGTGCGGGCGTATTTGCGCGCAAATTTGATCGCCGCCTCGACGGCTTCGGTCCCGGAATTGCAGAAATACACTTTGTCGGCGAAGCTGCGCGCGCACAGCGCCTCGGCGAGGTCGGCGTGGGGCGCGCTGTGGTACAGGTTGCAGACGTGCGAAAGCTGCGCGATCTGCTGGCTGACCGCCGCCGCGATCTCAGGGTCGGCGTGGCCCAGGGCGTTGACGCTGATGCCGGCGGTGAAATCGAGATAGGCTTTGCCGTCCTCGTCGTACAAATACATCCCCTCGCCGCGGGCCAGCACGAACGGGGCGCGGGCGTAGGTGTTGAGGACGTAGCGGGCGGTCTTGTCGGGAGTCTGGTTGGACATATGGCCTTCCTGGTGAGTGGCTGCGCGAGAATACGCTATACGGCGAACACCGTCCCCGTGCCGGCGCTGAGGCCGGGCAGGTCGGTGATGATCGCTTTTTGCACGCCGCTGGCGATGGCGGCCAGCGCGGCCTGGACCTTGGGAATCATCCCGCCCGTGATCACGCCCTGCGCGATCAGCTCCTGGGCCTGGGCCACGGTGAGATACGGGGCGACTTCCGCGCCGATCTTCACGCCGGGCACGTTGGTGAGGAAGGTGGCGTGAGCGGCGTGCAGCGCAGCGGCGATGGCCCCCGCCGCGTGATCGGCGTTGACGTTGTAGCGCCCCTCCGGCCCCAGCGAGATTGGGGAGACGACGGGCACCACGCCCTGCTCGCACAGGCCCAGCAGCACGTCCGCGCGCACGTTCACGATGCGCCCCACGCGGCCCATGTTCTCGCCCCACGGCTCCACCCGGAGCAGCCCGCGATCGACGCCGCTGAGGCCGAGCGCGTCCACCCCGGCGCGCAGCAGCGCCATGGTCAGCTCCTTGTTGACCGCGCCGGAGAGCATCATCTCGGCCACGGCCAGCGAAGCGCCGTCGGTCACGCGCTGTCCGTTGACGTAGACCGGCTCCAGGCCCAACTGCTTTTGCATCCGGTTGATGGCCTGGCCGCCGCCGTGCACGAGGATGCAAGGCGTCTGCTGGTGCAGCGCCGCCACCGACAGGGCCAGCTCGTCGATGAAGCCGGGTCGTTCGAGATCGTTGCCGCCGATTTTGACGACGATAGGCATGGTGTCGAGCATGATGATTTCCTCCGGCGGATCAGCACGCCGCTAGCCCGGTTGTTTCGGGCAGATTCCACATCAGGTTGAAGTTCTGCACGGCCTGCGAGGCCGCGCCCTTCAGCAGGTTGTCGATCACCGACACGACGATCAACAGGTTGTCTCCGGCGGGCGTCAATGACAGGGCGGCGGCGGGCGTGTTGACCACGTGGCGCAGGGTCGCCAGCTCGCCGTCGGGCAGCACGCGCACCAGCGGCTCGCCCGCGTAGGCGGTGGTGAAGGCGGCGCGCGCGCCGCCGGCGTCCGTCACCTGGGCGTACACGGTGGAGAGGATGCCCCGGTCAGTGGGCAGCAGGTGCGGCGAGAAGATCAGCGGCCCGGCCTGGCTGCCCTCGGCGGCCAGCACCTGCTCGATCTCGGCTAAATGGCGGTGGCCCCGCCCGATGTTGTACGGCGAGAAATTGCCGTGCACCTCGGCGAACAGGATGTTCTGTTTGGGCGTCCGGCCCGCGCCCGACACGCCGGACTTGGCATCCACGATCAGCGGCGCGCCGGGGACCAGCAGATCGTGGCGGGCGAGGGGCACCGTCGCCAGCAGGACCGACGTCGCGTAACAGCCAGGGTTGGCGATGCACTCCGCGCCAATCAGGTTGTCGCGGCCCAGTTCGGGCAGGCCATAGGGGCGGGGCAGCAGCTCGGGGTGGGGATGCTCCACCTTGTACCACCGCGCGTAGACGGCGGGATCGTCGAGCCGCAGGTCGGCGGAGAGATCGACCACGCGGGCGCCGCGCGCCAGCGCCTGGGCGGCCAGTGGGGCCGAGCGCGTGTGGGGCAGGCACAAAAACACGGCCTGCACCTCGTCCAGCGGCGCGTCGGCGGATGGCACGAGAGTCAGGTCCGGGGCCAGCGGCCAGTTCTGGCGCAGGCTCTGCCCGGCGGAGGCTTCCGAGGTGGCGAAGCGGATGCTCACCTGGGGATGTCCCGCCAGCAGCCGGATCAGCTCCAGGCCGGTGTAGCCCGTCGCGCCGTAAATCCCAACGTCGATGCTCATGCAATGCTCCTCTACGCCCACAAAAAACCGCCCCCGGGTCCGGGAGCGGTTGTGTTGGCTGGTATACGCTGACCTATCGCGCCACAAACACCACTAAGCCGGACCCCTCCTATGGAGAGCCGGGCGGCGACGCGGGAAACGCGGGACGAAGGTCAGGCTAAGCATGATTCGGTACGATCTCTCGCTGTGTTTTTGACTGACGCTCAAACGATAGCACAGATTGGGCAGTCGAACAACCCATTTTGGTTAGAAAGTACAAATGATGTCGGGCGATCAGGGCGCTTCGACGACCGGGATCGTGTCGAAGGCCGCCGAATAGCGCCCCAGCCACGATGCGACCCAGCCCTGCTGGTCCCCGTATTCGACCAGCACCCAGTTGCGATCCGCCGTGCGGCCCAGCACTGGCACCGCGACCCCGGCGGGGATCACGTCCAGCGTCTCGCCGTAGATCGACGCGCGCAGCCGCAGGTCGTCGAGCGGGCGCATCGTGACCGCGCCCGGCGCAGCGGTCGGCGCGGCGGGGACCGTCACCGGCGCGGGTGGCTGGGTGGCGGCGGCGGGCGGCTGTTGGGCTGGCTGGCCCTGCTCGACTGCCGGGGCGGCGGGCTGGGTGGGCGCGGGCGGCGGGGCCACTTCGCCCAGGTAAGCTTCGTCGAGCGCGACGTCGTTGTGCAGCACCGGGAACTCCGGCTGGCTCCACACAAAGACGGTCAGCGCGTTGGACTGGGCCACAGCGTCCACCGACAGGACGCGCCACTCGTCGTAGAACATGGCGAACGGCGACCAGACGATCGTGTTGGCATACGGGTTGATGCCGCCGGTCGGATCGATGCCGACGCGCACGTTGACGTTGCCCGGCTGGACGCTGGTAGAGATGTCGCCTTCGCTGCTCGACCACACGTACAGCGCGACGCTGAAGCGGTAGGTCCGGCCCGGTGTGGCGTTCTCGACGCGCTGCCACAGGCCCGCCTGGTGGGTGCTGTAGGAGGTGAAATATTGCTGCGACGCGGTGCCGTTGTATGAATAGTTGCCCGGCTTGTATTCCGGTCGGCGCAGGCCGTCGTTGAACCACGGGTTCCACCCGGCGGCGATGTGAAACTCCCCGATGCGCGTGCCGTCGGGGTAGGTGTAGGGCACGTACTGGCCCTCGAAGCCGGGATTGTTCAGCAGGTTCGGGCCGCCCTGGGCCAGCGCCGGGACGCCGGGCGCCGCGCCGAGCGCGACCAGGATCGCCAGGACGGGAATCAGCCAGCGGGATTGGATAGTTGGCAACATACACGAAACTCCTCAGATAACGGATCGGAATGCCCCCCGGCGCAACAGTATAGCATCGTCCTGCCGGAGGGGGGTATAATCCGGTTTTCGTGAACCGGAACGGATTGTGATCGCGGAATGACCCTTCGCACCTGGACATACGCGGCGCTGCTGGTGGTCACTGCCGGATTTGTGGCCTGGGCGGCGCGTTTTATTGACGCGACCTCGCTCGTCGCGCTAAATGGGCAGCGCTATTTCGCCCTGTTCGACGACGCGATGATCTCGATGCGCCATGCGTGGAACTTTGCTCACGGGCACGGGCTGGTGTGGAATCCCGGCGAGCACGTCGAGGGCTACACCAACCTGCTGATGGTGCTGGTGATGGCGATCCCCAACGCGCTGGTCGAGCAGCGGCTGGCCGTGTTGAGCGTGCAGGTGTTCGGCGTCGCCACCATGATCGGAATCGCCGCGCTGACCGGGCAGATCGCCGTCCTGCTGGTGCCGAGCGCCTCGCCGCGGGCGCGCGCCGCCGCCCGGCTGGCGGGATATGCCGCCGCCCTGGCATACTACCCGCTGGCGTACTGGTCGCTGCTGGGCATGGAAACCGGCCTGCTGACGCTGCTGCTGCTGGCGGCGGTGGCGGCCCTGCTGGTCTACCGGCGGAGCGGCGATCTGCGCTGGGCGCGGGGCATGGCCGTCCTGCTGGGGCTGTGCTACCTGACGCGCCCGGAGTCACTGCTGTTAGCCGGGCTGGCGATGCTGGCCTTCCTCGCGCTGGCCCGCACGGCGCCCGCGCCGGTGGCGTGGCGGCAGGTGATCGCCGTGGGCGCGCTGTTCGCCGCGCTGCCGCTGGCGCAGCACATCTTCCGCTGGTGGTACTACGACGGCGCGCTGTTCGCCAACACCTACACGCTCAAGGCCGAGGGGCTGCCGCTGGACGAGCGCATCGGCTACGGGTGGGACTACACCGCGCCCTTCCTGCGCGAGCACGCGCTCCTGCTGGCGCTGGCGGCGGCGGGCGTCGCCCTGCGGCGGCGGATCGATACGGCGCTGCTCGGCGCGATGATTGCCGCCCTGCTCGCCTACCAGGTTTTCGTGGGCGGCGACGTCCCGGCCTGGACCTACTGGCGCATGACCGCCCCGGCCATGCCGCTGGTCTTCGCCCTGGCAATCGCGGGGCTGGTGACGGTGGCCCGCGCCCGGCCTGCGCGCTGGGTGGCGGCGGGGGCAGCGCTCGCCGGGGCGATCGCGCTCGGCGTCGCGCTGGATCGCTTCTGGCCGGAGATGGCGTTCGACGTCCCGCCCTACCAGGCTCCGCTCAACGCGATCAACGTCGATAAGGCGCTGCTGATCGACGCCGTGACCGCGCCGGACGCCACGCTGGGCGTGTTCTGGGGCGGCACCGTCCCCTACTACAACCCCGAACGGACCGCGATCGATTACCTGGGCAAGTCCGACCCGGTCATCGCGGCGCTGGCGCCCGACCCGGACGACCCGATGCGCGGCTGGCCCGGCCACAACAAGCGCGACCTCGCCTACTCGATCCAGACGCTCCAGCCGACCTACAGCGAGGAGTTCGCCATCGGTAGCAGCGACATCCGCGCCTGGGGCCGCGAGCATTACACCGCGCTGGTCCACAGCCAGAACCGCGACCTCGTGCTGTTCTTCAAGACCGGCGACCCGGCGGTGAACTGGGCGGCGGCGCTCCAGCGCGGCCTGTTCCCGTGGATGGGCTGGAACGTGGACGCCTACTTTGCCGGGTGGCCGGACGGCGCGGGGACCGTCTTCATGCCCGCCAACACGCTCGGCCTGAACGTCCCCGCCGTGGGGCCGGATGCGTTCTCCGGCGCGGCGGCGGACGCGGTGGCCGCCTGGGAGCGCTCGCGGCGGGCCGACGACCTGCGCGCGGCGGGCGCGGCCTACCTGCTGGTCGATCACAACTGGTGGGCGGGCCTGGGCGACGGCGAACAGGCGGCGCTCTCCGACCCGGCGCAGTACGAGCCGGTCCGCGAGTGGCGGGTGGATACCGTGTTCGTGCGGCTGCTGCGCGTTCGTGCGGCGGGCGAGGCGGCTAGGGACCAATGACCGCGCCGGGACTGTCCGCCGTCTGGTAGCGCTCGTCGACCGGCGCGACCTGCGCGGTGTAGCCATCGTAAAGCTGCACGGTGATCGCGTCCGGCGGGCTGTCGCCTTCCAGCGCGATGACCTGCTCGGTGCGGACCGTCCGCCCGAACAGCCAGCGGTAGGCCGGAAGCTGGCCGCGCACCGGCTCGAAGTCCGCCGGCTGCTGCCACCCCTCGCCCTGGAGCCCGATCGCGATCTTGACGTTGGTCGCCGCCGCGCCAAACGGCAGCCACGTCAGGCCGACCGTCGCTTCCCCGCCCTCGATGGCGATCCGCCAGTCTACCAGCGCGGCCACGTTCCCGAACGGGATGTAATGCGCGTCGCCGTCCGTGCCGGGGAGCAGCACGCTCGCGCCGTCCAGGTGCACGCGCACCGGCTCGCTCGCGATGGACGGCGGCAGGCTGTGAACGCTGGTCCAGTAGCCGGTGACGTCGCCCACCTGGGCGGTGACCGGCGCCCAGCGCCCGCCCGCCGTGTCCTCCAGCGTGATGGCGTATTCCCGGTCCGGCTCGTCCAGCTTCCAGTGCAGGTATAACACGCGCTCGCCGGGCAGCGTGCCGTCCACGTCCCACCCGATCAGCCGGGCCGCGCCCATGTCGCGGGCCAGCCAGTGCTGCGTCGGCATGGGATACGGGCCGGGATTCACGCGCACGGTGCCCAGCGCAACGCGCGGCTGGCCGTCGGGCGCGGTGAGCGGGCCGCCGGGCGTATACGCCCCGGCGAACAGCGTCCACTCGCCAGGCGGGACCGTCGGCGGGATGAGCAGATCGACCGCCAGCGCCAGCGTCCCGGCGTCGCCGTCCAGGGACGGGGCCTGGACCGGGAGATCGACCTGCGCGACCGGCGGCGCGTCCGGCTGGCCGACGTGCACGAAGACGGTCAGCGCGCTGTAGGGGACCAACTCACTGAGCGTCCAGGTGAGCTGGAGCCGCGCCGTTTCGCCCGCGCGCAGGCTCTGCGAATCGCCGGATAGCCAGCGCCAGTCCGGCCACAGCGCGTGCGGGCCTAACCGGATCGCATCTGGCGGGGCAGGCGTGGCTGGCGGCGCGTCCAGCACGCGCGTCCCGGCGAAAGTGTAGGGCAGGCTGCGGTACGTTTCGGGGAACTGCTGCAGCGCGATCACGTCGCGCCCGGCGGCCATCCCCGCCTCGATGGACCGCGCCCAGGTGTCCATCGGCGTTTCGGCGCCCTGCGGCGCAACGTAGCGCACCTCGACATCGGGCCGGATGCCGTCCACCTGCTGCGCGTACCACAGCGTGGTGGCCGAATGCCACGGGGCCAGGGCCAGTGCCCCCTCCGGCGCATCGATCAGCGTTTGGAGCAGGACGGCGCGGCGTTCGGCTTCGTGATCGTAGAGGCGTTCAGTCGTGCGCCAGTTCGCCGCCAGCCCCAGCGCGATCCCGGCCAGCGCCGCCGCGCTCAGCAGGACGGACCAGGGCCGGGGCACGGTCCCGACCAGCCAGCCCGCCGCCACCGCCAGCAGGACGTAAACCGGCAGCATGTATTCCGACATCGGCGAGGCGGGGTAGGTGATGCTCACCGCCGTGTGGACCAGCAGCCCGGCGGCCAGCGTCAGGCCGAGCCAGCGATCGCGGATCAGCGCGGCGATCAGCCCGGCCAGCGCCAGCGCGATCAGCGCGAGCGGCCACTGCAGCGCGACCATCTCGCGCGCGACCTGCCAGTGCTCCGGCCACGTGTCCGGCCCCAGGCTACCGAGCGCGTCCCCGGCGAAGCCTCGCGCCAGGACGTGATCCCAGAAACCGCCCCAGGTGTCCAGCCCGGCAGGGGCCAGGAACCCGTCGGCGCGGACGAGGAAATACAGCCACGGCAGCGCGCCCGGCAGCGCCGCGAGGACCGCGACCGGCCAGCGCCGCCATGCGCGCCAATCGGCGGCGGCGATGGCCGCGGCCAGCACCGCGCCCAGGAAAACCAGCGATCCGTGGTGGGTGACGCCGAAACCCGCCGCCAGCCCGAAGCGGATCAGGGCCGGGCGCGTGGCGCGATTGGCGCGCGCGGCGCGGCGGTAGGCGAGCATCGCCTCAAGCATGGCGGCCACCAGCAGCACGCTCAGCGGGCGGATGCTGGCCTGGGTGGCGACCATCCAGAACGTGGCCGACGCGGCCAGCGCCAGCCCGGCGATCCAACCGGCCCAGGCGCGGCGCGTCTCGCCGGCGACGGCGACTCCCACGGCGGCGACCGCCAGCGCGCCCACGATTGCCGAGAACACGTTCACCCGCCAGGCCCACAATCCCACCGGGACCAGCCGCCCCAGCGCGCCCGCCAGCAGCGTGTAGAGCGCGTAGCCGGGCGGGTGGGCGACGCCCCACCGGGCGACCACGACCTGAAACTCGCCCGCGTCGCCGGGCAAGGCGCCCGGCGCAGCCGCCAGCGCGAACAGACCCAGCGCGCCAGCACCCGCCAGCGCCGCCCAACGCGGCGACTCGCGGCGGGCCACCAGCCGCCCCGCTGCGGCCAGCGCGATCGCCCAGACGGTGAGGCGCGGCAGCGGGACCGGGCTGGCGAGCACAGCGAACAGCCCGAACAGCGGCCAGCGTGGCGCGGGCCACGCGCCGCCGAGCGCGAAGCCAACCGCCAGCGCGACGATGGCCGCCGGGAGCCCGCCGCCATAATCGAGACCGAGGCGGGCGCAGGCCAGGCCGGCGAGCAGGCCGGTCAGCAGGCGGGCGCGTGTGGCGAATAGGTGCAGGCGGTGAAGCATCGGGTTATCCAGCCGGGTGCGAACGGGTCAGCGCAGCCCTGCATTGTAGCGCAGTTCAAAAACCCCTCCCATTTTGTCCGGCGAGATGCTACAATACAGCCACGTTGCCGTTTCAGCGCGCAGGACGTTTATGATTACCGAGCGTTTATATTACACGGATTCCTACACCACTTCGTTCGAAGCCCAAATCGTCGAACAGACTTCTCTCCAGGACCAGCCCGCGGTGGTGCTCGACCGCACGTATTTCTACCCCACCAGCGGCGGCCAGCCCCACGACGGCGGGACGCTCGGCGGGATTCGCGTGGTGGACGTGAGCATCCGTGAGGCCGACGGCGCCGTGCTGCACATGTTGGAACGCCCGCTCGATGGCGGGCGCGTGGCCGGGGCGATCGACTGGCCCCGCCGCTTCGACCACATGCAGCACCACACCGGCCAGCACATTCTCTCGCAGGCGTTCGTCCGCGTGGCCGGTGCCGCGACGATCGGCTTTCACCTCAGCCCGGATAGCGTGACCATCGACCTGGACAAACCGGCCATCGATCCCGCCCTGGTCGACGAGGCCGAAGATCTCGCCAACCGGATCGTGACCGAGAATCGCCCGGTGCGCGCGTGGTTCCCGCCCGACGACGAGCTGGCGCGGCTGGACCTGCGCAAGGTGCCGGACGTGGACGGGAAGTTCCGCGTCGTGCTGGTGGAAGACTTCGACGCGAACGCGTGCGGCGGCACGCACGTCAGCCGCGCGGGCGAGATCGGGCTGATCAAGGTGCTGCGCGTCGACCGGCGCGGCGAGAGCGCCCGGGTCGAGTTCCGCTGCGGGGCGCGCGCCCTGCGCGATTACCGCGAAAAACACGCGCTGCTGAGCCGCCTGTCCGCCGAGCTGACGACCGGCTATTGGGAAGTCCCGGCGGCGCTGGACAAGCTGCGCGAGGAAAACAAAGCGCTGCGCCGCGAGATCAAGACGCTGCGCGGCGCTATGCTCGATCACGAGGCCGGGCGGTTGTGGCAGGACGCCGACCGTGCCGGCGGATACGCGCTGATCGTCCGGCAGTTCGCCGACCGCGACGTGGCCGACGTGCGCCAGTTGGTCCAGGCGCTGGTCGCGCACCCGGCGACGGTCGCGCTGTGCGGCGTGTCGGGCGAGAAAGCCCAGTTGATCCTGGCCCGGTCCGACGATCTGCCGTTCGACATGGTCGCGGCGCTCAAGCGGGCGCTGGCCGTGCTGGGCGTGGATCGCGGCGGCGGGCGGCCCTCGTTCGCCCAGGGCGGGGGTGTGGCCGCCGGTCCGGATGCCGTGGCGTCCGCTTTGCGCGTCGCCGCCGAGACGATTCGACCGGGCGCTGAGTAAAGGATGAGTCCGTGCAAGAACTAGCTCCAGGCATCTTTGTCGAGACGGGTTTCCGGCGCATCACCGTCGGCGCGATTTTGACCGGGGACGGGTTCGTCCTGATCGACACGCCGCCCTATCCCGCGGACGCGCGCTGCTGGCGCGACATGCTGGCCGCGGTCGCCGATGTGCCGGTGCGGGCGATCATCCTGACCGACTGCCACCGCGACCGGCTGCTGGGCAATAGTTGGTTCGACGCGCCGGTGATCGTCGCGCACGACGAGACGGTCGCCTACATGCGCAACCTGCCCGCGGCCTTTCTGGAGACGTCGGTCGATGCGCTGACCGGCGATCTGCCGGAGCGCAGCACGTTTTCGGGCGTGCACATCCCGCTGCCGACGGTGGGCTTTTCGCACCGGATGCAGCTCCGTTTCGGCGAGCGCATCGTCCCGCTGCTCGCCATGCCGGGGCCGACGGCGGGCAGCCTGTGGGTCCACCTGCCGGAGGAGCGAATCCTGTTCACCGGGGACAGCATCATCGTCGGCCAGCACCCGTACATCTCCAGCGCTACCACCAAAGACTGGCTCGAAAGCCTCACCGTCCTGCGGCGCAGCCGCTTCGCCGCCGACACGATCGTGCCGGGCCGCGGCCCCGTGGTGGACAAAAGCGCCACCGAGCCGATCTCCAATTACCTGCGGCTGGCCCGCCGCCGGGTCCAGGGGCTGTACCGCGCCGGGCGCCCGCGGGCGGATACGTCGGCGCTGGTGCCCGAGCTTCTCGACGTGTTCCCCTGTGACGATGGCGACCTGGAGCGCGTGCAGCGGCGGATCAAATCCGGCCTCGACCGGATCTACGAAGAGTTCAAGTCGAACGACAAAAACAACGAGTCGTCCGAACGCTGAGGGACCCCTCCTGTGAGGGAGGGCAAGTTACTGGGGGGGAGAGATGCCGGTTGATCGTGGCCGGGCAGTAATATACCGCACTATTTTCCCAGTTTAAGTTATAATGGCCCTAGTATAAAACAGGCTTCGTGGTGGGATTCACGAGGGCGACGTTTTGATTTGGATGGGATAGAGGCAGCGGTCCATGCCGGCGAACATTTTATTCGTGGAAGATAACGACGATTTGCGAGAAAACGCGGCGCTGGTCCTCGAACTGGAGGGGTACGAGGTGCGGGTGGCGCGCGACGGGCGCGAGGCGCTGGATGTTTTGGAGCAAGGGTTTATCCCCAATCTGATCGTCAGCGACATCATGATGCCGCGCATGGATGGCTTTGAGTTTTTCGCGGCGGTCCGCGAGCAGGAGAATCTGAAAGCGGTGCCGTTCATCTTCCTCACGGCGCGCGGCTCGCGCCAGGATATTTCGAGGGGGCGGATGCTGGGCGCGGACGACTACCTGGTCAAGCCGTTCGATCCCGAAGAATTCCTGATCGCGATCCAGAACAAGCTCCAACGCGCTGCCGAGATCGGCGCCCACGCCGCCGAGAACCTCAACGACGCGCGGCGCTTGCTCGTCCAACTGCTATCGCACGAGCTGCGCACGCCCCTGACCTACGTCACCGGCGGGTTCGCGCTGCTGGCCGAGGAGCTGGAGTCGCAGCCGGCGTCCAGCCGCACCGAGGACATTCGCGTTAGCCTCGATCTGATCCAGAGCGGCACGCAGCGCCTCAACCGCCTGGCCGAGCAGATGGTGCTCTATTCGGAGATCGTCAGCGGCATGGTGGCGAACCAGGTGGGCAGCGCGTCCGAGCCGGTGCCCCTGCACGAGCTGGTCCACGATGCACTCGACCTGCTGCACGACCTGTGCCGCGAGCACACACCTGAGATCGCGAAGTCGCTGTCGGAGGCCGAGCCGGTGGTGGTGTGGGGCGTGCGCGGGCTGCTGATCACGGCCATCAGCGAGGTGATTCGCAACGCGATCCAGTACTCGCCCAAGTCGGGAAAGGTTCGGCTGGTCGCCACGCGCGAGGACGACCAGGGCGTGCTGGCGGTGATCGACCGGGGGCTTGGCGTGCGGCCCGAGGACCAGCACCGCATCTGGGATGTGCTGTTCCAGTCGGGCCGCGAGCGCACCGAGCAGCAGGGCATCGGGATGGGCCTGCCGATCGCGAAAGGCATCGTCACGGCGCACGGCGGCGACGTGATCTTGTTCAGCGTGCCCGGCGAGGGCACCGAGGTCACCTTCCGGCTGCCGCTCGCCGCGAATTAGAACCCCAACGAAGCGCCCCCATCGATGAGAATCGTCTGACCGCGGATCATGGCGGCATCCGGCGAGCACAGGAAGGCGACCGCCGCCGCGACGTCTTTGGGCGCGATGATGCGCCCGGCGGGCGTGCGTTCCAGCGCGTAGGCGAACCGCTCCTCGAACTGCTCGCGCATGCCGGGGAAGTGCTGGAGGGCATCGGTGCGGACCATGCCCGCCGACACCGCGTTGACGGCGATATTCTGCGGGGCGAGTTCCACGGCCAGGTAGCGCGTCACCGCTTCGAGGGCGGCTTTCGACGCGCCGACGACGACGTACTCCGGCAGCACGCGCTGCGAGCCGATGCTGGAGATGTTGACGATGGCGCCCCCGCCGCGCGCCGCCAGGTGTGGGGCGGCGTGTTGGGCCAGGAACAGCGCGGCGCGCGCGTTGATGTTCAGCGTCCAGTCCCAGCCTTTGACGCGCTGCTCCATCACGGGCCGGTTGTAGCCCGAAGCCGCGTTGTGAACCAGGATATCCAGCCCGCCCAGCGCCTCGACGGTCGACGCGACCAGCATCTCCAGATCATCGGGCTTGCCCACGTCGGCGCGAACGACGACCGCCCGCCGCCCCAGGTCGCGGATCGCGGCGGCGGTGTCTTCGGCGGGCTGGCGGTTGCGGAAGTAATTGACGGCGACGTCGGCCCCTTCGGCGGCCAGCCGCAGCGCGATCGATTTCCCGATGCCGCGCCCGCTGCCGGTCACCAGGGCGATTTTCCCGCGGAAGCGATCAGAGTGGTGCATGGCGATATCCTCTCACATGTCGGATGGGTCTACAGCGATTCGATGGTGATCTGGTTGAGGGCCAGCCACTGCGGCGCATCCGTGGCGACCAGCCCGAACCGGAAGCGCCCTTGCGGCGTGACGACGGCGTACTGGTTATCCATCCAGGCGATGAAGCCCATCGGCCCGCCGGGCGAGGTGGGCGCGGTGTGGACCGGCTGGCCGTCCACCGCGAACCGGACGCTGTCCGGCAGCCATTCCAGGGTGTAGGTGTGCCGGTCGGCGAGGTCCGCCGGCAGGATGGTTTCCGAGACGCCGATCGCCCGCTGCCCGACCGGCCACAGGCGGCGGTACAGAGCCGGGACGCGCATCAGCGCGAAGCCGACCGGCGCCAGCGGCGCGAGCGCCAGGAAGCTCCAGCGCGCCGCGTCGAGCGTGGCGGCCTTCCAGCCCCAGCCGGGCACACCCTGCGCAAGCGCCATGTCGTGCGGCGGCGCTCCGAAGAAGAACCACGCGGCGCGCGGCAGGCGCGGCAGGCGCATCCCGACCGGCACGAACGGCTCGTTCCAGAAGCCGAACCCGGCGGTGCCCCTCAGGTCGTGGACGCTGTGCGACGCCCACGCGGTGACCGTCAGCCGGACGGGCGCGCGCCACGCAAAGCGGCGCTCGCGGGGCGCGTAGTCGGTGATCTGTGCGTCGCTGTACTGGCGCTCGGAGGCCGCATCCAGGCGGCAGCGCAGGGTGTCCGCACCGAGATCGAGCGCGCCCGTCCCGACCTGCCAGGGATGCCACGGCGCGCCCAGGGACTCCGCCGCGAAGGTGTCGGCGATACGGCGCGGGGGCAGGGCGTGGCCGGTCATCGCAAACCGCCGGGCGTGCTCACAGCGCGGCCTGGAGATGATCCCACAGGGCGCGGCGGAAGGCATCGGTTTGCACGCGGTGGACGGAATGCCCGCCGTCGAACATCACCAGCCGCCCGCCGGGCACGCGCTCGACTAACCTGCACCCCAGGTACTCCGGGTTGAGCTCGTCCTCGCGGCCCAGCATCAGCAGGAACGGGCACGCGATCCGGTGCGCTTCGGCGAGGCTGACGTCCCCGCCGCTTTCGATGATCTGCTTCATGGCGTTGACCCAACCGAGTACCATGCTGTCGATGTGTTCCGCGCCGTGCAGCGCGCGCGTCGCATCATCGACCCAGGTCGGGGGATAGTTGCGCATGACGCGCGGGCGCAGTTCCGGGGGGAAGAAGCCCACCGCGCCCCACGCCGCCACCGACGCAACCAGGTCCGGGCGGATGATCGGCAGCAGGACGGCGACTTCGCCGCCGTCGCTGTACCCGGCGACGTGAGCCTGCCGCACGCCCAGCGCATCGAGCCACGCGGCGATGTCTTCCGCGTCGCGCCGGTAGAAGTCGCGGGTGTACGTGCGCGGCTTGGGGCCGGACCGGCCATACCCGCGCCGGGTGGGCGCCAGCACGCGGAAATGCGGGCGCAGCCACGCGATCTCCGGGCCGAATTCGTGGTCCCAGGTCCCCAGCCAGCCGTGAATCAGGACGATCACGGGCCTGTCGTCGCCGCCCGTGTCGCCGTAATCGATCGTCGCGCCGTTTACCTCAAGCTGCGGCATACCAACCTCCTGACCGGTCCGCGCCCGGAGAGTATGCCGGTCGGGGCCGGTCTGTGCAAATCTGCGCCCGGCTAGGGGGCGGGATTGTCGAGGTAGGGCTGAAGCTCGGCGCGCACGTCCGTGCCGTGCCGGACCAGGATGGCCGGCATGCCCAGGGATTGGGCCGCGCGCACGTGGGTCAGCGAGTCGTCGATCAGCAGAGCTTCGCAGGGCGCCGCCCCGACGGTTTGCAGGGCGACGCGAAAAGCCGTGACGTCCGGCTTCATCACGCCGATTTGAGCCGAGATCAGGACGTGGTCGAACAGCGCGTCGAGTCCCAACTCGGCCAGCCGGGTTTCCAGCTCGATCGAGTCGTTGGCGAGCAGGGCCAGCGTGCAGCCGCGCTCGCGCAGGTCGCGCAGCAGCTCGACCAGCCGGTAGTTGAGCCGGTCGCCGCCGTAGAAATCGCGGCGCAGCTCGGCGACATCTTCGCGCCGCATGTACAGCATTTCGGCCACGCCGGTCCAAAACGCCTTGGGCGTGACGCGCCCGAGTTGCGCCTGAATCCACAGGTCGCTGTGGCGGATCGCGCGCTCGACGCTGCCGGGGGCCAGCCCCAGCCGTTGGTCCCATGCGTGGTGCGGGCTGGCGTCTTCGGTGCGGACCAGCACCTCATCGAAGTCGAAGATGAACGCTTTAATCATTTGGGGTTTTGTGTTAAATTCTCAGTGTATCGATTGGCACACAATCATACCACAACGCTGGAGAAGTGGACGCTTTTTGCCGTGACAACTGTCGAACAGCCGCAGGAACGTCACCAGGACCGTCACACGCTGCGCTTTTACGAGCGGTGGTGGATTCTGGGCAACGCCATGACCGATGGCTTATTGTACCATCTGGTGAAGGCCATCGACCGGTTTTCGAAGCACGGGATGCGCGAAGCAGCGGCCCTGTCGTACTACGCCATTTTTTCGCTGTTCCCGCTGCTCCTGCTGTTGATCGTCGTCATTGGCACCATCCTGGGGCCGGCAGCCGCCAAAGACCAGATCGACGGGGTGCTGCGCCTGTTCCTGCCCGAATCAACGTCGGGCTTTCTGCAGGATAACATCGAGCAGGCGCTCAAGCAGCGCGGATCGTTCGGGACGGTGGCGGGCATCACGCTGTTGTGGTCGTCATTGGGGCTGTTCTCGAATCTGTCGTCGGCGCTCAGCCGCACCTTCCGCGACGAGAAGGATCGCAACACGTGGCACAAGCGGCTGGTCGGCCTGGGGATCATGGTCGCGCTGGCCGTGCTGCTCACCGCGTCGCTGGCGACGTCGGTCGTCTTCAGCCTGATCGACCTGTTCGTGTTCTACGAATCAACGTCGTGGTTCCAGATGGGAGCGCTGATCGTGCCGCTGAGCCTCAGCGTGGCGATCTTCGCGTTCCTGTACCGCTTCATCCCGCGCCGCCGGGTGCGGTGGGATGCAATCTGGGTGGCGGCGTTTTTCGGCGGCGCCCTGTGGGAGCTCGCCAAGCGGCTGTTTGCGTGGTATCTCGACAACCTGGCCTCGTACAGCCTGGTCTACGGCTCGGTCGCGACGATGATCGTGCTCATGCTGTGGGCCTATCTGACCGCGATCATCATCCTGCTGGCGGGCGAGATCTGCGTCTCCATCGACGACTGGATGGGACGGAAGTCGGTGCAGGATCTGACCGTTCCCTACACCGACTCCCTCGAAGAAGCGAGTTAGCGTCCCTGTTCCGATCGTCACCCCATCATCAATCCCCCTCGCGTTCGCAGACGTACACCAGGCCCGGCTGGTCCGGGGTATACGGCGCGTGGGCGAAGGTGTTGAACTGCTCGCGCACAGCCAGCCCGACCTGGGCGCACAGCATCTCCATCTCCGACGGCGCGGGCCACCACGTCCGGCGGTAGTATTCCTGGCGCTCGTGGCCCGGCCCGAAGATCACGGCCTGGTTTTCAGCGATGCGGCGGTCGCCGTCATACGTGTGCCGGTAGATGGCCGCGCCGCCGCGCCACTCGTCCCAGTCCTGCGCGCGGAACGGCAGATCGGGCTGCCAGTCGTCCGCGCCGAACAACAGGCGGCCACCGGGCCGGAGCAGATTCGCCACGTTCCACAGGGCTTCGAGCGCCTGCTGCGGCGTGGTGAACCACGTCAGGAAGTTGCCGTGGAACTGCGCGATGGCGTCGAAGGTGCCTTTGAGCGGCATGCGCGCGACATCGGCCTCCACCCAGTCGATCGCGGCGCCGTGCCGCCGGGCGTTGTAGGTTGCCAGCGTCAGCAGGTCGCGCGAGAGGTCCAGCCCGGTCACGTTCAGGCCATAGCCGGCCAGGGCCAGGCTGTGGCGCCCCCAACCGCATCCCAGGTCCAGCACCCGGTCGCCGGGGCTGAGGTCGAGCTGCGTGATGGCGAACAGCACGTCAGTTTCGGTATTGTGTGCCCATGCGCCCGGCGAATCTCCGGTGATCATGCGGCGAGCCCATCCCGCCGCGATCTGGCGATACCAGGCGTTGTTGTCTATCGTGTGAGAGCGCACGGTTAGACGTCCTTTCTACACGGGCAGGCGCGCGGCTTTATCCGTTGCGCTTGAGCTTGCCCGTGCGTTTGGTATACCGCTCCGCGCGCTGGAACAGGTAGATGCCCAGCGGGAGCATGACGACGCCCATCAACAGGAGGGGCGGGACGAAACTCATCGGACTCGCCTCGACGGTGCCCGGCAGCAGCGCCGACCGCATCCCTTCGAGCACGTAGGTGGCCGGGGAGATGCGCGCCAGCACTTGCAGCCATTCGGGCAGCACGCTGATCGGGTAGTAGATGCCGGACACCAGCAGGAAGAACGCCTGCACGATGTTGGTCATCTGCGCGCCGCGCTCGGGGTAGAGCAGGGGCAGGATGGAGGCCACCACGCCGATGCCCACGAACGACAGGCTGCCCACCAGCAGGATGATCGTCGCGCTGGTGAAGTCCGCGTTGCCGAAGTCGAGATCGAAGAACGCCGCCACGACCACGCCGATGATCACGGTGAAGATCAGGCTGTAGAGGATGGCGAAGATCGTCTGTCCGATCATCTGGTTGAAGCGGTGCACCGGCGCCATGAAGGTGTATTCGATGGTGCCTTCCCACCGTTCCCAGGCGATCATCTCGCTGATGTTGTTGAAGATGCTGGCGAGGAACCGCCACACCAGGGTCCCGATCAGCAGGTAGGTGATCAGGAAGTTGGTGTTGATCTGGGTTTCGCCGGTGATCTCGCCCGCACCGGCCCCGATGAATGTCACGGATAACGAGTTGGCAATCGAGTAGGCCAGCCAGACAACTTCCCAGCCCCAGTAGCGTTTCACGAGGTTGAAGTTCCGCGCTACGAAGGCATACGACTGGCGCATCTCCAAGCGTAATCCCTGGATCATCGCTGTGTATCTCCTTTAGGTGAGGACCTTTTCCGGCTCGAAGTCTTCCAGGTCGTCTTTCTCGACCAGTTCCTTGCCGGTCAGCTCCATGAAAACGTCCTCGAGCGTGGGCGCGTGCCCGTTCCGGTTGATCAACTGCTTGAGCCCGTCGGGCGTGTCCATCGCCACGATCTTGCCATCGTCGAGGATGGCGATGCGGTCGCACAAGGCGTCGGCTTCGTTCATGTCGTGCGTCGTGATCAGGATGGTGGCGTCGTGGACGTCACGCAGCTCGTTGACGAACGACTGCACTTCGAGCTTCGAGCGCGGGTCGAGGCCGGTCGTCGGCTCGTCCAGCAGCAGCAGGATCGGCTGGGTGAGAAACGCGCGCGCGATGGCGACCTTCTGCTGCATGCCGCGGCTCATGTCTTCCATCGGGCTGGTGTAGCTGCTCTCGCGCAGCCCCAGCCGCTTGAGAATCTCGCGCGCCTTGCGGTCGGCTTCCGCCCCGGAGACGCCGTACAGCCGCGCCCCATAGAGCAGGTTCTCCTTCGGGCTCAGCTTCTTGAAGAAGGCCGCCTCGACCGATACGCGGTTGATCAGCCGCTTGACCTGCATCTCGTGTTTTGCCACGTCCAGGCCAAAGACGTGTACCGTGCCTTCATCCGGCAGCAGCAGCGTCGACAGCAGCCGGATCAGGGTGGATTTGCCCGAGCCATTCGGCCCGAGGACGCCGAAGATCTCGCGGCGCCGGACGGTGAACGAGACGTGGTCCACCGCGGTGATCAGTTCTTTGCCCCGGCGCGCCTTGAGCGGTTTCGGCTCTCCGTTGGCAGGCTCCTGGCCGTTGGTGGTATGGCCGAACCACTGCCGCCACCAGGGTTGTGAAGCCACGTTGAAACGCTTGACGACATCCTGGACGACGAGTGCGTCCTGGTCTGCAAAGCGTGGTGTGCTCATGGGTTGTGAACTCCTTGGTTGTGCTGCCTGCCTGAAACGTCGTGTTACCCGGTTGGTGCCTGTTCGCCGCGACAAAAAAAGCCGCGGGTCGGTTGCCCACGGCTTTTGCTGGTCGGCGGACTCCGGGTACGGAGGACCGCTGCAAAATAAAACCGCGGGCATCGCGCCCGCGGCCATTGTTCTACACAGGAAGCTGTCTAATGGCGAGCAGGCGCAATACGGCAAGGATCAATGCCAAATGCATTGGATGCTTGCCCACGCATACGGGTGAAAAACAGGTTATTGACCATTCTTGCGCCCTACTCCTTTCTTAGGATGACGGCAGTATAGCATGGCATCAAAGCGGAGTCAAGCACTTCCTGCCACAAACGTTAAGATACGCTGCTGCCTCATAGCTGTTCGGCCAGCCACGCGCGCCACTGCTCGTCCAGTTCGGCGAAGCCGGCGCCCAGGTGCGTCTGACACGCGTCGTCGAGCGGATCGTTGGCCGCGATGGCGCCGATCCACGCGTTGCGCGCTTCCTCGCCGAACGTCTCGGTCACGAACTGAACGAACGAAAAGCCCTGGTCGGCGGTCACCTGCAGCTCGTCGGGCGGCCAGTCGGGCCGGGTTTCGATGCTGTCCCAGTCGATCAGGCGCTCGTCGGCGCCCTCGGGGGCCAGGGATCGCGCCGCGACTCGCTGCACGACCCGGTTGCGGTGGCTGAGCGTGTTCAGCAGGTTGCCGCCAAACTCGGCGATCCCCTCTTCCAGCCACCATGGGAAGCCGCCGTGCGTCCCGCCCGCCATCTCGTACAGGACGAACCGCGTGAACGCGCGGCTGATCTGCGGCTCGGTGGGGGGCAGCTCGTTGGGGCCGAGCGCGATCTTGATGCCCTCGCCCGGCTCGTTCCAGGTCGTGATGCGCGGCATCGAGAGGCGGGTCATCGTCTGGATCGTGGCGGTGTTGTCGTAGATCCGGATCGGCGCGACGGCGTCCGGCGTGAAATCGAGCGCGCCGGTGATCGTCCGGTAGATGCCGGGCAGGAACTCGGCCACGGCGTTGGCCTGCTCGCTGTGATCGACGATGGGATCGGAGAAATAGGTTAGCCGGATGCCGTCCGTTTCGAGCGTGCGCCAGTCCTCGCCGCCAAACCGCCAGCGGTCGTCCTCGAAGTAGAAAATGGCCGAGATCGTCGCGCCGCCCGCCGACCCGGCATACACGCGGCCCTGCTGCGTCCAGAGGATCGTCATACGCGCCGTGGCCGTATCCGGCGTTTCGGATCGGATGCTGTACAGCTCGATGTCGAAGCGTTCGAGGGGGAAATCGACCCAGTCCTGCGCCCAGCGCGAATGCTCGGCCCAGAACAGGGGATCGCGCTCCGAGACGTAGGCCATGTATCCGTCCTTGTCCTGCGCCAGGACGGCCTGCTCCATGCGCGCGATCGACCGGTTGAGCTCCAGCTCGACGGCGCTGACGGGCGTGACGGTCGGTGTGGGCGGTACCTCGCGCGGGGGGCGGGCGAAGAGCGTGCTCGCGGCCTCGAAACTGGCCTGGTCCGGCGTGGGAGTCGGCGCGTCTTCGGCCTTCTGACAGGCGGCGAGGGTGATCACCAGCGCGGCGAGGACCAGCGCGAAGGGGCGTCGAAAGCGCATCACGTTATCTCTCCATTCCCGTGCCCGTTTACCGGTTATACGCCGCGACACGTGCCGCCCGGTCAGCGAATGCGCAGATACGAGATCGAACTCTCCTGAAAACCCGATGCCTGGTAGAACGCGCGCGCTGCCGGGCTGCCGCGCTCGATGTTCACATAGAGGTGCGTCAGGTTGAGCCGGTTGGCGTGGCGGAGCGCCTCCTCCAACAGCGCCGCGCCCACGCCTTCGCCCCGGTAGTCGAGGGCGACGGCCATGTCTTCGATCCAGCCGCGCCCACCGGTCAGCGCCTGGACGAGCGACATCGCCACGAAGCCGATCACCTGCGCGGGCGAGGCGTTAGTCTCGGCCACGAAGACGCTGATCGTCTGCCGCTCGGCGAAGCGCTGTACGACCGCCTGCCAGTCCCCCGGCGAGAGGGCGAGGTTCGCGTCGATCAGGCGCATCAGGTCCAGCACGGCCTGGCTGTCGGACACCTCCGCCTGCCGGATGCGGAATCCCGGCTCCTGGGGCGGGGTGGCCGCGGCGGAGCGGGTCAGCGCCTGCCAGCGCTGGAAGGCTTCGCGGTGGGTGCGGAAGGGCATCGGCGGGGCGTCTTCGGGCTGGAAAACGCGCACCTCCTGCGCGTCGTCCCCGGCGCGCAGCCCGCCGCCGACCGGGCGCGCCCGGTAGAACACGATGATGCCGCTCGACGGCGGCCCTTCGGGAAAGGAATAGATCCCCAGTAGGTCGATCAGCTCGACGTCCAGGCCGGTTTCCTCGCGGCTCTCGCGGATGGCCGCCTCTTCGACGCTCTCGTCGGCCTCGATGTACCCGGACGGCAGCGCCCAATGGCCCTGCTTGACCTTCCCCCCGCGCTTGACGAGCACCACGCCATCATCCATCTCGATGATCACGCCGACGCCGGGCACGGGGTTGTGATAGTGGACGTAGCCGCACGCCGGGCACGATAAACGCGCTCGTCCACCAACCTCGCGGTGGACGAGCCTCTCCCCACAGGCGGGGCAGTAAGTCGGGCGGGTTGTCACGGCGATGATCCTTCGTGGCGCCGGTTAGAGTTCCAGGTAATCGCGCAGCGGGTGGCTGCGGTTGGGGTGGCGCAGCTTGCGCAGCGCCTTGGCCTCGATCTGCCGGATGCGCTCGCGCGTGACGCCGAAATGGCGACCGACCTCTTCCAGGGTGTGTTCCTGGCCGTCGCTGAGGCCGAAGCGCATCTCGAGCACTTCGCGCTCGCGCATGTTGAGCACCGACAGCGCCCCGCGAATCTGCTCTTTGAGCAACTGACGGGCGGCGGCGTCCACCGGGCCGGGGATCTTGTCGTCCTCGATGAAATCGCCCAGCAGGCTGGAGTCTTCCTGCCCGACCGGCATTTCGAGCGACATCGGCTCTTGCGAGATGCGCAGGATGCGCCGGACCTTGTTGGCCGCGCGGCGCAGCTTGCGCGCCAGCCCCGGGTCCAGCTTCTGGTCGAAGTCCCACGCCCGGCGGATCTCCTCGGTTTCTTCCGGCGTGAGGAACTCCATCTCCAGCGCGATTTGCTCGGCGGTCGGCTCGGAGCCGAGGTCCTGGATCAGGTCGCGCTGGACGCGCATCAGCCGGTTGATGGTCTCGACCATGTGCACCGGGATGCGGATCGTCCGGGCCTGGTCGGCGATGGCGCGGCTGATTGCCTGCCGGATCCACCACGTCGCGTAGGTGCTGAACTTGAAGCCCTTGGTGTGGTCGAATTTTTCGACGGCGCGCAGCAGGCCGATGTTGCCCTCCTGGATCAGGTCCAGGAAGTTGATGCCGCGCCCCATGTAGCGCTTGGCGACGCTCACCACCAGCCGCAGGTTGGCGCGGGTGAGGGCTTCGGCAGCCTGCGGCCCGCGCTCGTTGGCGCGGTCGAACTCGTCCTGAATGAGCACGTTGAGCATCTCGCGGTTGCTGTCCAGCCAATCGCGGAAGGTCGCCGCAGACGGCCACTCGCCGTTCTCGTCGCAGGCTTCCAGAAGCTGCTGCTGGAGCGGGCCGGGGATCAGGTAGAACGCCTGAAACGCCTCGAACAGGCTGGAGGCGACTTTGTTCCAGGCGTCATCCCGGCCCCAGTCGCCCTGTTCCAGGAACAACCGGACGTACGAGGGCTCCTGGCTGTTCCAGGTCCGGCGCAGGTTCTGGACTTCGCCGACCAGCAGGTCGGCCAGCGGCGGCTCGACGTTAGCCTGGGCGGCCTGGGCGCGCGTGCGCTGCCAGTGCACGACGAAATGCTCGTAGATCTCGGCCAGGACGTCGCAGGGCTGAGGGCTGGGCTGGTCCTGTTCGCTCGCCAGGGTGACCAGCCGCCGGGTAATCGTGTCGAGCAGGTTGCACGCCGCGATCTGCGACGAGAGCCACGTTTCGCGATCGGGATCCAAAAGCTGGACCTGCCCGATCTCCTTGAGGTACATCCGTACCGGGTCGTCCGCCAGGCTGGCCGCTTCGATGCGCGAGACGTCGATCTCGCTGTCGTCGCCTTCCACGCCGTTCAGGTCGAGATCGTGATCGTCGGGTTCGTTGACGTCCAATGAGAAACCAGAGCCGTGGTTGTCCGCGATGATTTCAACTCCCATCTCTTCGAGTTGATCGAAAATGGCCTGCGCCTCGTCGCTTTCCGGATCGTCGAAAAGCTGGAGGATCTCGCTCTCGTCGATATGCTTTTCCCGGCGGGCTTTGGCGATCAGCTTTTCGATCGCCGTCGCCGAACTGGTGGCATTTTTGTCTTCTAGATGCGGTGCCATGGTATCCCCGCGTCTCGTCATACGCGCTGATTGAACGACGCTACATTTCTCGGGAAAGATCTCTAATCTGGTGGAGAGCCTTGGCGAGCAACTGGCGAGCCCGTGTGTAAGCCTTAACTTTGGCCTGATACAGCCGGTCTGTCAAGTCGTCCCCCTGGGCGCTTTCCTGGGCGTCCTCCTGCAAGAAGTACAGCTCTTGCAGTTCGCGCTCCAAGCGGCTGTGCCGCAGGACGAGCGCTTCCTCGACAAACAGGCTCGTGTCAGGCTCGGGCAGCGTGTTGATCCGCGCCTGCTCGCGCTGAATCGACTTCAGTTCGGTCATGAGCGGCCCTGAAAGTCGCCGCTGAAACGATTCGAGCGTTGGTCTCCGCAACTCTTCGACAACCACGACCAGATCGGGCGAAAGCTGGCGGGAGAGATAGCCGAACACGTCGGCGTCGTCCTGCTGCAACGAGCGCGCCAGCGCGGCAAAGATCGCCTGGTAGTCGGGCCGGCTGAAGTCGTTGACGTTCATCGCAGTCAAGACGGTTTCCAGGCTGGGATCGCCCCCCTGCAATTCGCGCAGCTTGCGATTGGCCGCGTACAACCGCTCCGGCTCCTCCATCAGCAGGCGCAGGCAGAACCCCTCGCGGATGGCGGAATGGCCCGGCGGCCCACCGAGCGCGTCCGGCCTGGTCGCCCGCTCGGCCAGCCGCTGCTGCTGGCGGATCGATGGTAGCGCGCGCGTCTGGGCGGCCTGCCGGTACTGCGACCACTGGATCAGCATCGGCGCGTCGATCCGGACCCGGCGGGCCAGCGTCTGGATGTTGACGTTGCGCTGCAGATCGTTCTCCGTAGCGGTCAGAATCGGCAGCAGCTCGCGCGCGGCCCGCTCGCGCTCGTGATACGACGATTCGTTGGAAAGGTGCGCGGTGCCCTGGGCAATCACGTAATCCGCGACCGGCATGGCGCGGTCGATCAGGCTGGTCCAGGCATCGGGTGTCTCGCGGATCAGGTCGTCGGGGTCCTGCCCCTCCGGCAGGCTGATCACGCGAATGTCGATATCCAGTAAGCCAGTGTAACGCATCATGCCGCGCGGATCAAAAGAGACCGAGCCTTCGCCGTCGAGAGTCTGGCGGGCGACGTTCAGGCCGCGCATGGTCGCGTTCATCCCGGCGGCGTCGGGATCCAGCGCCAGGATCAGGCGGTTGGCGTAGCGGCCCAACAGGCGAAGCTGGTCTTCGGTGAGGGCGGTGCCCATCTGGGCGACCACGTTTTGAAAGCCGGCCTGGTGGGCCTGCATGACGTCCATGTACCCCTCGACGATGACCGCCGTCTCCGTCTCGCGGATGGCGCGCCGGGCCGCATCCAGCCCGAATAGCAGGCGGCTTTTGTCGAACAGCGGACTTTGGGGCGAGTTCAGGTACTTGGGTACGTCGTCCGGGTTCAGCGCGCGTGCCCCGAAGCCGACCGTGCGCCCGCGCCCGTCGCGGATCGGGATCACCAGCCGGTTGCGAAACCGGTCGTAGACGTTGCCCTTCTCGTTGCGGATGGCGACGCCCGCCTCGACGATCTCGTCCTGGGAATAGCCGAGCATTTGCAGGTGGTGGAGCGCCTGCCGCCAGTCGTTCGGCGCGTAGCCGAGCGCGAATGTGGTGACGGTTTCGCCGCCCAGGTGGCGGCGCTCGACGTAGGCGCGGGCCGCCTGCGCGGCGGGCGCGCTGCGAAGCTGGTCGTGGAAAAAGCGCGCCGTTTCGTCCAGCAGGCCGAGCAGGCGGTCGGATTCGACCTGCCGCTCCTCCTGGGCGGGATCGGGCGGCGCGAGCTGAACCCCGGCGCGTTTGGCAAGCTCGCGCAGCGTCTCGGCGAAATCCCAGCCTTCGGATTTCATCACGAAGCTGAAGACGTCACCGCCTTCGCCGCACGCCCCAAAGCAGCGCCAGGTTTGCGTATCCGGGAACACTACAAAAGAGGGCGTCTTTTCGTGATGAAAAGGGCACAACGCCTTGTAGTTGCGCCCTGCCTTTTGCAGATTGACATATCCGGATACGACATCGACGATATCGAGGCGGGCTTTTACGTCATCGACGACAGACACGCTTGAATTGACCCCACCGTACTCCGCCACAATCGTAACGAAATTATATGCAGCCCGCCGGGGTTGCGCAACCGACCGGCGGTTTTTGCGGCGCCGCCAATTTGACAAACCCCCGGCGGTGCGGTAGCAATACTACGTCCTTGCCCGGTCCCAAAATGAACTTATGGCACACATGGAAAGGAGGGCGGCATAGCGCCGGCGTTATGCCTCTGTAGCCATGAAACGACCTTTGGTGGAATGCATTCCCAACTTTAGTGAAGGCCGCCGGCCTGAAGTCATCGACGCCATCGTGAACGCCATGCAGCAGGCGGCGGCGGTGTACATTCTGGACACGAGCAGCGATCCCGATCACAACCGGACGGTCGTCACGTTCGCCGGCACGCCTGAGGCCGTCGAGCAGGCCGCCTTTGCGGCGATCAAGACCGCCGCCGAGCACATCGACATGACGCAGCACAGCGGCGAGCACCCGCGCCTCGGCGCGTCGGACGTGGTGCCGTTCGTCCCGATCCGCGACGTCACGATGGATGAGTGTGTGGACCTGGCCCGGCGGCTGGGCCAGCGCGTGGGCCACGAGCTGGGGATCCCGGTCTACCTGTACGAAGCGGCGGCGGCCAGCCCGGACCGTGAAAACCTGGCGGACCTGCGCAGCTCGAAATTCCAGTACGAGCAGCTCGCCGAGGTGATCGCGACCGATCCCGCCCGCATGCCCGACTTTGGCCCGGCGGAGATCGGCACCGCCGGCGCGACCGTGATCGGCGCGCGCCCGCCGTTGGTGGCGTTCAACGTGTACCTGAGCACGAACAACCAGTCCCTCGCGCAGAAGATCGCGCGCGCGGTGCGCCATTCGAGCGGCGGCCTGCGCTACGTCAAGGGGGCCGGGTTCATGGTGGAGGGACAGGCCCAGGTGTCGATGAACCTGACGAATTACCAGAAGACGCCGGTGCATCGCGTGGTCGAGATGATCCGGCGCGAGGCCGACCGTTACGGCATCGGCGTCACACACAGCGAGCTGATCGGGCTGGCGCCGCAGGATTTCTTCGTCGAGGCGGCGCGGTGGTATTTGCAGCTCGACAAATTCCAGCCGGACCAGATCCTCGAATACCGGATTCAACGGGCCGAGGCCGAGCGCTCGGCGCTGGCCGAAGAGGAGCCGCCCGTGCCGGAAGAGGCCACCCGGCAGGTCCCGACGGTCGATCACCCGCTGCCGACGCCGGCCCAGTTTGCGGCGGCGGTGGCCGATGGCTCGCCCACGCCAGGCGGCGGCGCGGTGGCCGCGCTGGCCGGTGGCCTGAGCGCCGCGCTGGCCGAGATGGTCGCCCGGCTGACCGTCGGGAAGAAGAAATACGCCGACGTCGAGGAGACGATGGGCGCAGTCGTGGCGGCGGCGGCGGACCTGCGGCGCCGGCTGTTGGAGGCCATCGAGGAGGATGTCCAGGCGTTCGAGGAGGTCATGGAAGCGTACCGGCTGCCCAAGGACAGCTCCGAGCGCGACGACGCGATCCAGAACAGCCTGATCCACGCCGCGGACGTGCCGCTGAACGTGGCGCGGCTGGCGCTGGAAGCCATGCGGCTGGCCGAGCAGGTCGCGCGGCAGGGTAACGTGAACGCAGCCAGCGATGGGGCGGTCGGCGCGCTGATGGGCCTGGCCGCCGTCGAAGGAGCGGCGCTCAACGTCCGCGTGAACGCGGTCAGCCTGTCCGATCCGGACCTCGCCGCCCGCTACCGGCACGATGCCGAGGCGCTGGTCGAGCAGGCGCGGCAGGTGCGCGACGCCGTGATCGCCGCCGCGGAAGACCGCGCGGGCATCACATCGTAGCCGAACACACGAGTTGAGTCTTCGAGGATGGCGGATTGAACCGGATTCGTTGGGTAAGCCTGTTATTGGTAGGAGTCGTTTTCATCCTGGCCGCGTGCAGCGAGGCGTCGCCCCGGGCGACGCCTCTGCCACCCAGCCCGACCGTCGATGAGCTGTCCACGCTGATCGCCATGCAGGAGGTCGCGACGGACGTCCCCACGGCGACGCCCATTCCCACGGCGACCGTCACGCTCACCCCGTCGCTGACGCCGTTCCCCAGCGAGACGCCAACGCCCACCGATTCCCCGGCCACGCCGACGCCGTTCCCGACCAACACGCCGCGCTCGACGCAGGCGGTGTCGCAGGCGGTGCTGCCGACGGCCATCGCCAAGTACGACCCGGCGACGGGCGAGATCGCCGATCACTACTGGCTGCAGCGGCCCTTCCCGCGCGACCCGACCAACCGCGTGCACGATTACCTCTCGCGCAGCTACCCCTACGGCACGACGGGCGGTGGCGGGCTCCAGGTGCATCACGGCGTGGACATCCAGAACAACCTGGGGACGGACATCCTGGCCGTGGCGAGCGGGTGGGTGCTGTACGCGGGCAGCGATGCCGAAGTGCAGTTCGGCCCGCGCAACGATTTTTACGGCAACCTGGTCGTGATCGAGCACGAGATGCGCGCGCCGAACGACGCCATGCTGTACACCCTCTACGGGCACATGTCCCAGGTGGACGTGGAAACCGGGCAGTTCGTCGACCAGGGCGAGAAGATCGGCGAGGTCGGCGCGACCGGCGTGGCCCTCGGCTCGCACCTGCACCTCGAGGTCCGGCTGGACGATCCTTACGATTACCTCAGCACATATAACCCGGACCTGTGGCTCGTTCCGTGGCCGACCTTCGGCACGCTGGCCGGGCGGCTGGTGGATCGCGATGGGCAGCCGGTCCGCGACGCGACGGTCACCATCCTCTCGGATTCGGGGCCGGACCGCTACACCTTCACGTACGCCAACGACAACGTGAATCCCGATCCGTACTACAACGAAAACTTCACCTACGGCGACCTGCCCGAAGGCGAGTATCACGTCATCGTGCGAACGGGCAGCGTGAAGCGGTTTGACGACTGGGTGTTCGTCGAGGCGGGCCGGACCAACTGGATCGACATCCGGCTGAATTGAACGGCGGAGCGCCCCCGCGAGCGCCCCGCCATTTCCTGCTGTGCGCTAATCGAAGAGGCGGTGCTTCCACTCGCCGCCGACCATCGTGCCCAGGACGCGCGTCGCGAGAATTTCGTCCGGCTCGATGGCGAACAGGTCGCGGTCGAGCACGACGAGGTCGGCCAGGAAGCCGGGCGCGATCATCCCCAGGTCGTGCTCCAGCCCGGCGGCGTACGCCGGCCCCTGGGTGAAGGCGCATAGCGCCGTCTGCATGTCCAGGCGGCCCTCCGGGTACCAGCCATCCGGGCCGGGCGATCCGTCCGGGCGGCGGCGCGTCACGGCGGCGTAGAGGCCCTTCACCGGCTCGAACGGCTCCACCGGCGCGTCCGATCCGAAGGCCAGCACGGCGCCCGCCTCCAGTTGGGCCTGCCAGTTGTAGCTCCACCGGGCGCGCTCGCCCCAATACCATTCGGCCATTTCGTAGTCCGAGGTGGCGTGGATCGGCTGCATCGAGGCGATGACGCCCAGGTCCGCCAGCCGGTGGACGTCGTCGGGGTGGATGATCTGGACGTGCTCGATGCGGTGGCGCAGCGCCTGCGGCGGGACGCCGCGCGCGGCCTCTTCGCGGCGCACCTGCTCGTAGACGTCCAGCACGTCGTGCACGGCCCGGTCGCCGATGGCGTGAATCGTCGAGGGCAGCCCGGCGGCGCTGGCGCGGCTGACCAGCTCGGCCATCTCTTCCTTGTCGGTGACGGCGATGCCGGTGTTGTCCGGCTCGTTTTCGTACGGCTCGATCATCAACGCCGTGCGCGGCCCCAGCGCGCCGTCCGCGAAGATCTTCAGCCCGCCGATGCGCAGCCAGTGATCGCCGAATCCCCAGCGCAGGCCGAGCGCGTGCGCGTGCTCGATGTACGGGTCGTTGACGTTCTTCACCACGCGCAGGCCCAGCTCGCCGCGCTCGCGCAGGATTTGCAGCGCCACCAGGCAGCTCGGATCGTCGTAGTCGTGGATGGCGGTCAGCCCGGCCTGCCACGCGAGCTGTTGGGCGGCGCCCATCCAACTGGCGACCTGCTCGGGCGTCGGCTCCGGGATCAGGTTGTAGACGAGATTCATCGCCGGGGCTTCGAGCAGGATGCCGGTGGCGCGGCCCTCCGCGTCGCGGTGGATGCTGCCACCCGGGGGGTTGGGCGTGGAGCCGGTGATGCCTGCCGCCCGCAGCGCGGCACTGTTGACCCAGGCGGCATGGCCGCTCTTTGCGCCCAGGTACACCGGGTTGTCCGGCGCGACGCTGTCCAGGTCGGCGGCGGTGGGGAAGGCGCTGTGATCGCGCCAGTACGCCTGGGACCATCCCCGCCCGACGAGCCATTCGCCCGGCCCGGCCTTGCGGGCGCGGGCCGCCACCCGGCGCAGGGCTTCTTGCTTGCTGGGCACCTCGAACACGTCGATGCTGTTCAGGCTGCGGGCCACGCCTTCCCAATGGATGTGCGCGTCGGTCAGGCCGGGGATCACCGGGCGCCCGCCGAGATCGTCGGCGTGGGTGCACGGCCCGACCAGCCCGCGAATCGTGTCGTTGTCGCCCACGGCCACGATCCGGTCGCGGCACAGGGCCAGCGCGGTGGCCTGGGGCTGGGCAGGATTGAGCGTGTGAATGCGTGCGTTGAGCAGAATCCGGTCGATCATCGCGAAGGTTCTCCCTCCCACTACCGGCACGGCACCGTCAGGCAAACGGCAAACGGGTGATTAGCTGGCGTACAGTGCCCACGTCTGCTCGACTTCCTCGGGGGTAGGCGCGCTGGCGAACCCGGCACGCGTGACCGAGAGGGCCGCGATGCGGGTGGCGACCAGGATCGCCCGGTCGAGGTCCCCCAACCGGTCGAGCGCGACGTGAAGCGTGGTGGCAAAAATGTCGCCCGCGCCGGTCGGGTCGACCAGGACGGCGGGCTGGGCCGGGAAGTCGCGCACGATGCCCCGGTGGTACAGCGTCCCGCCGAGCTCGGCCCGCGTCATGACCATCAGCGGCGCCAACTGCCCGAAGACCTGCTCCAGGCCGGGATCGTGATCGATGTCTTCCTTGCTGAGCACGGTCAGCGCCGCGCGGGGCAGCACCCGGTCCGCGTCTTCCCACGGGATCGACGTGATGAAGCCATCCGGCGCGCGGTGGCGCATCCAGCCCTGGGGCGTGACGCAGATCGGGCTGTCGCCAAAAGCGCCCATCATCGCCGGATCGACCTCGTAGGCAATCGGCCCCAGGTGGACCAGCCGGGCTTTCGTCCAGGCGGGCGGCAGGTGTTCGGGACGGAGCGTGATGGCGCGGTGGTACATGTACTGGATGCGTTTCCAGCCGTCGTACAGGTTCTCGAACATGGTCGTGTGCTCGGCTGGAATGTTGAGCACCTGGGCCTGGGGCGGCAGGTCGGCGAGCAGCGGCTCGTCCGGGGCGGCGCTGGTCAGGATGGCGACGCGCAGCCCGAACGCGACGGCGGTGTGGGCCGCATACGAGACGGTGCCGCCCAGGCGCGGCCCGTCGGGGGTCACATCGTGGGTGATGTGGCCGATCAAGAGATAGTCAGGGATCTGGTCGGTCAGGTCAGCCATGGCCTCACGAGAATGGAAAATGCCGCGGCCAGAGCGGCGCGGCATACGGGTTAGGCGGGCCCATGTGGCCTAGCGGCGGCGCGGGATGATGGTGACTTTGCGATGCTCACCCTCGCCCACGCTCTCGGTAGTGACCTCAGGATGGTCGCGCAGGGCCAGGTGAACGATGCGGCGCTCGTAGGGCGGCATGGGTTCCAGCGTCACCGTCCGGCCCAACTGGATGGCCTGGTCGGCCATGCGCTTCGCCAGGCGGCGCAGCATCTGTTCGCGGCGCGATTTGTACCCCTCGACGTCGAGCACGATGTTGGCGCGGCGCTGAAGTTCGCGGCTGGCGATCAGGCGCGTGATGTATTGCAGCGAGGCCAGCGTTTCACCGCGCCGCCCGATCAGCACGCCGAGATCGCGCCCGCGAATCTGGAGCACCCACGGCGAGTCGTTGTCCGCCGCCTCCGGCGCGCGATACACGACCACCTCGGCCTCGACCTGCATCTTGGCGAGCAGCTCCTCGAGCGTTGCCAGACCGACCCGCGCGTCCTCGTCCATGTCGCTCTCGCTCACCGGCGCCGGGAGGTCAACGTCCTCTTCGTCTTCGGCGGCGGCGGGCTGGCTGTCGGCGGGCGGCGGGGCGGGGGCGGGCTTGGGCTTGGGTTTGGCCGGGGCCGGCTTAGCCGGTGCGGGGGCGGATTCTGGCGCGGAGGCAGGGCGCGCGGGCGCGGCAGTTGTCAGGCGAATGCGGGCCGGACGCGCGCCGATGCCCAGCAGGCCCCGGCTTGGCTCCTCCAGGATCTCGACGATGACGCTTTCGCGCGCGACGCCGAGTTCTTTCAGACCCTGTTCAATCGCGGTTTCGATGTCGGATGCGCTGGTTTCGACCGACCGTGTTTCACTCATAGTGATCCCCTCTTGGCGTAATGAAATTTATCGCTTAGCCTTGGCCCGTTGGGCCCGGCTGTCGTAGACGCCAGAACGCTTGGCTTTGGCGGGCGCCGGTTCGGACGACTTGCTCCGCTTGGGGCGAGCCGGTTCCGAGGCGACGACCGGCGCGCTGGAGGGTTCCGAGGCGCTCTCACCGACTTCGGCGCGGGCCTTGGCCTTGGCTGCCCGCTTGGAGGCCGGCGCGGCAGCTTCGTCCTCCGCTTTCTTGAGGCCCAGCGCCTGCTTCAAGTCGATCTTGCCCATCATCGCATATTGGCCGATGCCGATGATGTTCGACACGATGAAATAAATGGACAGCCCCGAGGCGAACGACAGCGCGAAAATACCGAACATGATCGGCATGATCATCATCATCTGGCGGCTCATCGCGGCGGCCTGATCGGTGGCCTTGTCTCCGCCAGAGCTGGCCGGCGAGGCGGGCATCAGCAGTTTTTGCTGGAGCCACGTCGTCAGCACGACCAGGATCGGCAGGACATACAGCGGATCGGGCACGGCGAGGTTGAGCCACAAGAAGCGGCTGTCCATCGGCACCGCGCTGGACAGGTCCTTGACCCACAAGCGGCCCGACAGGTCGAGCAGTTGGAGCGGGGTGGCGGCCAGCGTGGCGACGATCGCGCGGTACAGGCCGATGAGGATCGGGAACTGGATCAACAGCGGCAGGCACCCGGCCAGCGGGTTGACGCCGTGCTCGCGGTAGAGTTCCCACTGCGCCGCCGCTGCGCGCTCGCGGTCGTTCTTGTATTTTTCCTGGATCTTCTTCAGCTCAGGCTGAATTTCCTGCATCGCCTTGGTCGAACGCTGCTGTTTCATGGTGAGCGGGTAAGTCGCCAGCCGCACGAGGATCGTGAAGACGATGATCGCCAGCACCACGTTCCCGCCCAGGATTTTGTACAGGAACAGCAGAATGGTGATGAAAGGATTGATGATGATATCGAACATGATATAGCGCCTCTTACTTCTCGGCTAGATGGTGGGCTGGGATAGCCTCAATCGGCGTAGCGCCAATCCACTTCACCCGTTTCGACGTTGTAGGCAACGATTCGTTCGTCTGATTCAGACGTGCCCAGGACGACAATACTGCCATCCTGCTCGCCGTCCGAGCCGGGAACCAGCACCAGTTCGGTCAATGCTTCGCCGCCCGTCTGGTCGCTCCATTCGGACGATCCGTCTTCTTTCGACACGGCGTAAACATTCTTGTCTTTCGAGCCAACGACCACCAGCCCGTTCGTCACGAGCGGCGTGGCCCGGATCGCGTCTTCGGCGATCTTCATTTTCCAGCGCTGGCTGAACCCGTTCTCCGTGACCTCTACAGCATACAGGTAACCGTCGAGATCGCCAAAATACAGGGTCTCGGTACCGTCTTCCTGCACTTCGATGGCCGGGCTGCCCCACAGCCAACCTTCGGTTTCGTAGCGGTCGATGATGGCGCGCTGGTCGAGATCGACGGCCACCAGCTCGGACATGAACGTGCCGATGTAGATCCGGTTCAACTGTTCATCATAAACCATATTGCCGGGCGCTGCACCACCCAGGTCCCGTTTCCACAGCTCGTCGCCGGTCTCGGGGTCGAGCGCGTACAGGTGGTGATCCAGCGACACGGCATACAGGGTGTCGCGGCTGCCGGCGTCGCCTTCGCGCGCGTGCACGTAGAGCGGGGCTGCCCACACGCCGTGGCCGGTTTCGAAGGTCCACAGCTCCTCCGCCGTGGCGCGCGAGACAGCTACCACGTTCTGGCTGCCCAGGCCGAAGAAGACTTTGTCGTCGTTGAACGCCACGCCGCTGATCACGCGGTCGCCCGCGGTCAGCGAGATCGGGCCGATGATGTTTTCGGTGTCGGGCTCGTACAGCCAGTTGCGCGAGCCGTCCTGCAGCTTGATGGAATGCAGGCGCCCGCTGTAATCGCCGATGTAGAGCGATCCGTCGTCGATGGCCGGGACGGCGAAGAACTTGGCGCCGTCGTGCTTGTATTCCCACTGGACAGCGCCGCTGGACGGGTTGAGAGCCACAACCCGCTCGTTGTAGGCCACGTAGACGGCGTCGCCTTCGGGGTCGCGCGCGATGCCCGCCCAGCTATCACCGGCGACACCGCCGCAGGCTGCCAGGAACAGCGACCCGGCCAGCATCAGGCCGATAACCGCGCGTCGCGGTGCCGTGAATAGACGAGATGTAATCAACTTGGCTCCTTAGCTATCTCTGACTGCGTTTATGGGACGGGATCGTGCCCGCCAGGGCCCAGCGGATGGCAGCGCGCAATGCGCTGCATCCCCAACCACCCGCCGCGGATGAGGCCGTGTTTTTCGATGGCCTGGTAGGTATAGTGCGAGCAACTGGGGTCGTAGCGGCAACTGGGAGGCAGAATACGCGAGAAGGTGAGCTGGTACAACCGGATCAGAGCCAACCCGATGACTTTCATGGTGATGTGTCTCCCGGAGAAAACTCCCAAAGACCGGCTCGCTGCATGAGCGTGATCACAGCCTCGCGGATGTTCTGGTAGGGCTGGCCGGCGACCGGGCCGCGCGCGATGAGGGCGATGTCGTGCCCAGGCAGCACGTGGGGATGAATCTCTTGCACCACGGCCCGCAACCGGCGCCGGACCCGGTTCCGGGTGACGGCGTTGCCCAGGTACCGGCTGGTGACGAACCCATAGCGGTTGTGAGTCAGGTCGTTGGGCGCCACGCTCAAAATGAGAAACGGGTGGCGCCACGCACGCCCCGTCTGCCGCAGGTGAGCGTAATCATCCTTCCGGCGGAGTCGCAGGTGACGCTGCATCGCCGCAGGCTCGCCGGGGCAGGCTAGCTTTTCCAGTTGATCTTCTTGACGTGATTGTTCATCTTGACCGACAAGAGCTTGCGGCCCTTGGCACGGCGCGCCTTCAACACGCGGCGACCATCTTTGGTCTGCATCCGCTGGCGAAAACCGTGCACGCGAACACGACGGCGCTTCTTGGGCTGGTAGGTACGTTTTGGCATTTCTATCCCTCTTTCAAAAAACGCGCGCGGAGGCGCGGTTTGTGCAATACGCTGGCTTTTGGCGACCGTGTAGGCACTTGCGATTTTAACGAGCGGTAAGTATAACGCATGGCTATAGGTGGGTCAAGCGTGCGTTGGAAGCCTCGCGCAGATGGCGCGCGCCGCGCTTTGCTCACCCATCCGATCGTCGATGTGCGCCCGCCCTGGCCTGTTGGAGGAGGGAAACCGGTATGGACTCGTCACGCGCCTGTCCCGAATGTGGCGCCGTCTGGCAGGGTGAACGAACGTGCCAGGATGATTTTCACCAGATGCTGTTCTGGGAGGCCGAGTTTCCCGAATACGGCATCGTGCACCATTTGACGGTGCTGTGTTATCACATGCAGCACCCGAGCCTGTATTCGCCGGAAACGCTGGCGGAAGGCAAGCGGATGCTGGCGGATTTCCTGGCCGGGACGCCGCCTTCGGAAATGCGCCGGCGGATGCGCGACAGGGTGGATTCGGGCAGGCGATCCTGGAAGGTGACCGGCACCGAGGACGCGCACGGCGCCTACGAGCGCCCGGTCCGGTGGACGATGACCGCCCGCGATGTCGTCGTGGCGGGTGCGGATCGCTACGTCGAGAGCGTGAGAGCGTGGGCGCAGTCCATGTACGATGCGCTCGCGGCTTCGGGCAACCTGTGACCGGCCCGCGGGCCCCGGCACAGGCCGGCGGATGCGCGGTTTTTTACCGTTGACCAGCGCGGCGAGTTGTGGTAAATTTTCCTGTGCACTGGCCCTGTAGCTCAATTTGGCAGAGCAGTTGACTCTTAATCAATTGGTTAGAGGTTCGAGTCCTCTCAGGGTCACCACGCACACGACACCCGCAGCAGCGGGTGTTTTTGTTTTCCCTCCGGCGGGGCGCTCACACCACCTCGAAGCCCAGGTCGCGCACGGCCTGGACCAGCGCCGGATCGTGCACGCTCAGATCATGCTGCCGGTAGCGCCCCACCGACGGCGGCAGTTTCGGCAGGCTGGCGAGGTGCGCCAGGTCCACCGAGGCCGGATCGCGCCCCAGGAAGATGACCAACTGCGCGATGTGTGGTTCCGGATCGCGGCACAGCGCGTCGAAGTTGAGCAGCAGGAAGCGGTCGCCAAGCCGCGCGCGTCCCGCCTCGATCGCGGCCTGATTCGCCGTCACCCAGAATGCCAGCGAGGCGCGCGGCATGTCTGCCGGGTCGCGCGGCGGGGCGATCCCGAAGCGGGGCCCCCAGCGCAGCACCTGCTGCTGGTTGCTGCTGTAGGCCATGTCCAGCCCGTGCCGGATCGTGTGGATGTAGCGCAGGTCGGGAAACAGCGCGGCGAGCGGCTCGATGTACAGGTGCGCGTTCGGCTCTTTCCAGCCCCAGCCGGTGTACGCGGCCAGATCGACCTGTTCGGCGCGGGCAAAGGTCGCGATGCAGCGCAGGTAGCGAACATTCTTCCAGTTGCCGTCCTGCAGCGCAATGCCCAGCGCGGCGCGGGCGAAAAGGGCCACGTCACTGGGGGATGGCGTGCGGCCCTGCATCGCGTGCGCGAAGCGGCGCAGCCGCCCGTCGATCGCTTGATCGCCGCGCTGGCTGTGCCGCGCAAACCACGCCGGCTTGCGGAACAGCACGGTGAACCACAGGTTGTCGTGCGCCGGGTTGCGGTCTGCGCCCATGTAAACGCCGAGGTCGAGCAGCATCTGCGCCACGACGCGCGTGCCGCTGCCGCCCACCCCGCCGATCACGATGGGGCCGGGGAAAGACGGGCTGGTGGGGGATTGGGTCATGGTGGTTTGCCGGGTGTGTGCGTGTCGGGTCCGGGGCGGATTATACCATCGAGGGCGCGGGGAGCATACCGCACCGATCCGGCGGCGGGTGCGTTCGGTTTCGCCCGCTGGCGGGCCGGGCTATCATAGGGCAGAGGCGGCGGGCGTCACTGATCCTTGAGCCGGGCGCGCGCCTCGCGGAGGATGCGCTCCACCTCGTCGGGCGTGGGGTTCCACAGGTGGCCCTCCATGTCCAGGTAGCCCTGCTCGTCGAACGCGATCCCCTCGGCCTCCAGCCGGGCGCGCTGTTCGGCGGCGCTTTGGGGCGAGCCCTTGATGCTGACGCGCCCGCGCGCGTTGACGACGCGGTGCCACGGCACACCCTGGTCACCGTGCCGGAGCAGGCTGAGCGCCCACCCGACCGCCCGCGCCCCGCGCGGCACGCCGAGCAGATAGGCCACGCGCCCGTAGTTGAGCACCATGCCGGGCGGGATATGGCGCACCAGCGCGTAGACCAACTGGTTGAATGTCGGTGAAGTGTCCATGTGCATCTCCCCATGCTGCGAGGTTCTATGACTCATTATACGCGCCATCTACGCAGTCTCCGCCCGTGGAAAATCGTCCTGATCGCGAATGTCCTGTACCTGGGCGTGATCCTGGCCCTGAACGGCGGCGACCCGAAGGCGTTCGTCACGCTGGGCGAGTGCTTCAGCCAGTGCGCCGGGCACGACGGGACGGACTGCCCCGCCGATTCCGAGGGCTACGACGGCCAGTTTGCCTACTACATCGCGCGCGACCCGGTCGGATCGCCGCCCTGCCTGGACGCGCCCGCCTACCGGATGCAGCGCATCCTGCTGCCGATCCTGGCACGCGCGCTCAGCCTGGGGCAGGCGGCGCTGATTCCGTGGGCGCTGGCCCTGGTCAACCTGGTCGCGCTGGTGGGCGGGACCGCGCTGCTCGAAGACCTGCTAGTGGCGGCGAAAGCCAGCCGCTGGTTCGCGCTCAGCTACGGGCTGTACATCGGCGTGTTCATGGCGGTGCGGCTCAGCACGACTGAGGCGCTGGCCTACGGACTGGTCATTGCGGGCATCTGGTTCGCCCAGCGCGATCGCCCGTGGGCGGCAGCGCTCGCGTTGGCGCTGGCCGTGTTCGCCAAAGAGGTGGCGGCCCTGTTCGTGGCGGGCTACGCGCTGCATTATGCGCTTAACCGCCGCTGGCGCGAGGCGGCGCGCGTCGCGCTGGTCACCGGGGTGCCGTTTGCCGCGTGGCAGATCGCGCTGGCCGACTGGCTGGGGAGCGCCGGGATTGGGTCCGGCGGGGCGAAGGCGACTCCGTTCGAGATCATCCCCTTCGCCGGGGTGCTCAAGATCGGGACCGAGGGCAGCCTGGCGGCGCTGGTCGTGCTCGGCCTGCTGGTGATCCTGGCGGCGGTCGTGCCGAGTCTGTGGGCGCTGTGGCGGACGGTGGGCGACCTGCGCCGCGAGCACTGGGGGCCGTACACCTGCCTGCTGTTCGCCAACGCCGCCGTGATGCCGTTCGTGCCGTTCTCGACTTACCGCGAGTTTCTGGGCCTGCTGCGATTCATCCCCGGCCTGGTGCTGATGGTCGTGCTCTACGCGGCGCAGCACAAGCACCAGCGCCCGCTGGTCTACAGCACGCTGTGGATCGTGCTGCTGCTGTTCCTGGTGTCGGGCTAGGTGCCCTGCATGGCGATCACTTTGCCGATCGTGCGCAGGATGATCAGCAGGTCCAGCGCCAGCGACCGGTGCCGGATGTAAAACAGGTCGTACTCCAGCTTGACCAGCGCGTCCTGCTCGCTCTTGCCGTAGGGATAGCGGACCTGGGCCCAGCCGGTGATGCCCGGCTTGACGGCGTGGCGCGCCCGGTAGAACGGCAGGCGCGCGCTGAGGTGGGCGACGAACTCCGGGCGCTCGGGGCGCGGGCCGATCAGGCTCATCTCGCCGCGCAGCACGTTCGCGAGCTGCGGCAGCTCGTCCAGGCGGGTTCTGCGCAGAAACCGCCCCACCCGCGTGATGCGCGGATCGGCGTCGCTGGCCCAGGTGGGGCCGGTGACCTGCTCGGCGTGGTGGATCATCGAGCGCAGCTTGACGATCTGGAACGGGTGCCCGCCCTGGCCGACCCGCGCCTGCCGGAAGAAGACCGGCCCCGGTGAATCCAGCCGGATGGCGAGCGCGATCGCGGGCAGCGCCGGGAGGAACAGCCCCAGCCCGGCCAGGGCCAGCGTCACGTCGACGAAGCGCTTGATGGCGGGATAGGGATCGAACAGGGCGTTGGTCTCGACCGGCAGCAGGGTCGTCCAGGTGCGCTGGTCGACGTGCTGGACGGGCACGCGCCCGGTGATCTGCTCGTACAGCAGCGGCATGGGCACCACCCGGTAGCCTTGCTCGGTACAGTCCATCAGCGCGCGGAACAGCCCGGCGGACAGGTCGCGCTGTTGGGCCAGGATGATCTCGGTGACCTGCTCGCGCCCGGCGATGTCCAGCAGGTCGCTCGCGGCGCCCAGGGCCGGCGCCAGCGGGAAGTCCGGCGCCAGCGTCTCGCCCGCATCGACGATCACGCCGGCCAGCGGGGTGGGCTCGCCCAAGGTCAAGTCGAATGTCCGGTCTTGTGTCATGGCTCCGGACGCAAAGCTGATGGCGAGCCCCGCCTTTTCCGCGAAGAGATATCCATATCGATAAGCTTCGTCTTCCCTCGGGAGACGAAAAGCGTATGTTCCCTCCCACCCGACGGTCGTATCCCCCCTGAGCACCGTGTCGGACTCGTAGGGCACGCCGCTGGATCTCTCCCGGTAGAGCCGGACTCGGGCCCCTTCAACGGGCCGGCCGGTCGCGTTGAGCACTTTGCCTTCGATGGTCACCTGTTCGGTTTGGGCTCCTAAGCCAAGGGTTGCCCCGAGTGCTGCAAAGACTGCTGCCAAACATATCCGCACAACTGCGGCCTTTCCGCCTCGCGCCATGACGCTTCTCCTGTTACCGCTCGTATCATCTCATCTTGTACGGCCGCATATATCCCTTGCTGTTCCGGGAGTGTACCCTCACATCGTGTGGGTGACAAGGGACGACCCCTCGTCGAAACACGTCGGAACTGGAATGACGGCGTGCCATGGACCCAGTGGTGTCCGTCCGGATGCACGGGGGCTGTCCTGGAATGCGAGCCCCTCAGGGCAGGGCCAAGGACGCGCTACGTATTTTTCCCATTCTGAGACTTGACTGGCGCACCTGGCCATGCGAAGATTGAGCGGCCAGACAAGGGAGAATCTGATGTCAGGCGGGCCTTACGCCGAACCGCGAGCGATCCTGCGGATGTCCGAACAGGATGGCTCGGCACAAGGGAATTGTAGGAGACCTACAATGGACACGGCATTGGATCGGGACGCCCTCTATTACCCTTATATTCACCTACACGATGTCAATTGGCTCAAGGGAGCACTGCTGTGTTTTCCCCAGGTAAGAAGGATGGTGCCACCGGACTTCTATCTGAACGAT